>ERZ773061.15-NODE-15-length-89567-cov-12.320884_pt1 | contig 89567 bp, 89 predicted proteins | sample MGYA00580627_ERZ773061 | MGnify/ENA primary metagenome ERZ773061 (study PRJEB29015, sample SAMEA2738119) | human oral metagenome | biome: human oral; feature: human-associated habitat; material: saliva | place: China | collected 2223 ...
TGGCGAGCTACGACGCGTGTCGCTCGCTATGCTCAGCGGTGGGGTACCCACTTTGTGGTGGTACCCATCGCTCCCTGACAAGGGATATTCCCCGCACCCGGGGGGTGCCAACACGGGAGCTAATTGCCGGAGGGGGTCCGAAACGGGAGGATCCTGCGCGGACAAGTTTAGTAGGGAACGAAAATTTTTGGGGTATATTTTTTTTAGCGCTGGTATAGTGATTATCTGTGTGGTGAGTATGGGTATTATGGTTGAGGAGGGGATGGTGTATTATGATTGAGGAGGCGAGAGTGGATGCGCTTGGTGGTCTAGAGTGATGGTGCTGTAGGTATGTGGCCTTGGTGGTGTGGGTTTGAGGAAGAGGGTAATTTGGTTGAGGGTGGTGGAAGTGGCGTTGGGTAATTTGGTTGAGGAAAGATAAGTATGTATCTTTGGTCTGAGAAGTTTCGACATAACTGTTTGGTATTTATCGTAGGATACGTGTTGCCCGGGATGGGTGGCACGTATTCGTTTTATATGTATCTTTGTGGTGCTGGGTTTTGAGCTTTTTCCCAGCAGATCATTTCCATTGGTTTATAGTTTGATTTAGGGTACGCGTTGTCTGGGAAGATAGCGCGTATCACTTTTATGCATATCTTTGCGGTAGGGGAGTCTTCCCCTCGTGTGTGCCATTGTTTGTATGCATCACTTCTATTGAGGTGGTGCATACTTCTTTATGTATGTATTATCTTTGCTGTGTAGATGATTGCTTCATCATATTGATTGTTTAGTTAGGGGTTACATGCGTCATTCTTAGGGGTGGCGCATGTTTCTTATAAAGTGGTTATATTTGCAGAGGAAAGTCTTCTATCATATTAGGATTATCATTGTTGTTAAACTGAGTTATGCGCATTGCCTGTATAGGTAGTGCGCATTTCTTTTGTATCTTTGGGTGTGGATATAATAGGTAATTGGCTTATCAAGTATAGCTTGATATTGGTACGCACTGCCTGGGAAGGTGGTGCGTATTGCTTTTGGGGATTTGAGGAAGGAGTGGTATCTTTGCTGTGTAATAAATCTTATCGTTATTCTTGGGCTGTGGGGTTAGTCCCACAATTTCCATTTCAAGTTTGTCTATCAGCTGTGCGCTACTCGGGAGAGTGGCGCATGGTGTTTTGGTAGGTTGTGGATTATATATACCTTTGCAGTGAAGGGTGGCGACCTTTCTGCATCGTATCTTATCTTTTATCTCTGGCCCCTCGGGGCGTTAGGGTGTGATCCAAAGGCTTGGGCCTGACTTTGTCGGGTGGCTGACGCTGAGGTGGTTCGATTCCCCCGCACTCTACTACTGACTGGTGCTGTAGGCACGCGTGACGACGCTAGGGTTTGATTCCCTACGGTCAGGTCTTATCACTGCTCTTTCCTCATGAGGAAGACAGTAAACACACATTGCGCTTGTAGGGCCCTATCCCCGAAGGCGATGGTCCGCGACTGATAGGTCGGTCATGCGGATAGTGGTGTGAGATGGCTGTATTTCTAGAGTATGGCTCGGTGCGCTTTACGACTCACGAATGGGGGACACCAAAAATCGTCCTAAGATCCCCTGCCAATCAAAAGACGCGTATCGTCTTCTTCATAGGGCCTAACCCCAAGGATGCCGTACAGGTCCTATAATGACGCTCACCTTTCCATAGGGTGGGCGTCGCCTTTTATACGCCACCACAATATCCTCTTTCCTCAGGCCATATCTTTATGCCTTACCTTTGTGGCATAACATAGTACGTACATATATGGCAAAAGATAATCAACCACAAATATCAGTACCTCTACGTGCGGCCGCTGACTCTACCAAGGTCAAGCGGTTCTACAGTAGTGGTAATGGCTCTGTCAACACTACTGGGTTTGGCGAGTATATAAGCCAGTCCAACAACGTGGCCAACGATACTGACACCGGGGACCTTGCTTCTAAGCTGGCTAATGCTGGGGCTATTGGATCTATAGGTGCTACGCTAGCTGCTATCACAGGTAGGATAGGTGTCAATGCTGCCTACTCTGGTGGTAAGACCCTTGTGAAGCCCATTGCGAGGACCGCCTATGGTGTAAAAGCTATTGGGAGGAATATCGCTGATAGGGTCATGAGGAAGGAGGTAATAGTTCCTATCGGAGAGAATGCCGCTCGATATGCAAGTGAGGCTGATAAGGCTGGCTCTTGGTTTGGTAAGGCAGCTAATGCTGAGGCTGCCATCGTTGGTGACAAGGCCCTCAAGGGTGGCGCTAAGCTGGCTAAGTTCGCAAAGTACTCTAAGTTCATCAAGTGGGCTGGTCCCTTGGCTACAGCCGCTGATGTGGGGATTTCAGCTATAGCCTCTAACGCCGCACTACATGGGAAGTACGATCCTGAAAAGCTGCCTAGGTATAACACCGGCGAAGTGGGTGATGATATACCTGGCTATAGGATAGGAAGCCATGCAGGTCTCGTCAACCCTAGTGGTGTTGGCAATAATGTTCTTGGTACAGCTGGTGAGTTCATACACGGCACCGCCTCAATGTTTGATGGTGCGAGCTCTCTACCTGGCAAGGCGGCCAAGGGGCTGGTAGGCCTTGTCGCCTCCGATGAGACGGCGACAAAGTACCAGAAGGGTATGGATGGTATTGTCCGCACGATGAAGGGAGCTCTTGGGGTCAAAGAGAATCCTCTTAACCTGGTCAAGAAGGCGGCTAGCATGATAACGGTAGAGGGCGACCAGGATGTCAACAAGGTTTATGGCAAGGATATGCGCGGTCGTATGATGGCAGACCTCTTCGTCAGAGCTAAGATGCGCGGCATGGAGGGTGTACCTAACTCTTACATGGCTGTTAACTCAGCCGAAGCTGAAGCAGCTAAGCTCTATAAGGAAGGTAAGCTGGAGAAGGCTGCACTGGACCAGACACCTGCAGAGATATTCTACAACCCATCTAAGGAGCGTGGCTACAACAAGGACCCTATGATGAACATGGCTGCTTACTACCCTGGTGATGACAGGTACCCAGTCTATATGCACACCCTCAGGCAGGCATACGCTGAGAAGCATGCAGGTAACAACCCCAAGTCACTTGAGTATAAGAAGTTCGAGCAGGTCTTCGATAGCTATCTCTCCTCAACCGCTACTAACAGAGGTGGCGAGAATGAGGACATCAGAGATGAGATAAGGAAGGAAGCATTTGACTACTACCACCAGAAGCGCAAGGCAGCTGCAGAGAAGCGCTATGAGCCTATCAAGAAATAGAATGTAGTATCTTCGTATCATGATCTTGGATAGCAAGACGCTAAGCAAGGCGTTACGAGACCATTACATCGCGGTAGCCAAGACCTATGGACTCTCTCCTCATGAGGTGGAAGCCATCTACAATGGGTATTGGTGCGCGGTGAAAGATATAATCAAAGAACGAAGCCCTAAAGCTGTGAATATCCACGGCCTGGGCGCATTTAGAAATAAGAAGAATGAAAGAAATCAAGACCAAGATGAAGGGCCTGCTCCTCAAGAGCTTTAAGCCCTCGTTCAATCACGTGGTTGTCTCACCTGTAGATGTGGATGTCCTCGCCGACTCAAAGTTCAAGGACAGCAAGATCCTCATGAAGTACCTCGATCCCAAGATCACGCCTATGCGCGTCATCTATGTGGGCACGAGCGTCAGGACCTGCGAGCCCGGGGATATCGTCCTTGTGAATATCATGAGACACTTCCGAGGTGAAGGTGAGCAAGCACACATCGAATTGCCAGCCCTCGAGATTGGCGGCGTAGAGTGTCTCATTGTGTCTGAAGGCGACCTCTATGGTGTTGCTGATGCAGAGATCCTGGAGGTTGATGTCGCCGCGCAGGAGGAGAAGAAGTCTAGCCTCATCCTTCCCAAGAATGAAATCATCATGCCATGATTAAGCTCTTCAAGAAAGAAGGGCTTGACATAGTGATCTCTGAGGAAGCCTACCTGCTGAAGCCCTTCGCGGATATCTGGAAGAAAGATAAGTCCAAGAATAAGGCTACCGCTCAGCTGGAGCTGGCTTTCATATACTTCTTCGCAGACCCCAGATCAGAGTACCAGATGTACAATGATCCTGAGGAAAGGACGAAGATGATAGTAGAGGGTTTAGGGATGGAGTCCGGATGGGCCCCATCCCCTCTCGTTACTGAGGCTATCACTTTCTATGAGTCGTTCAAGCCCGTATCAGCCAAGCTACTCGATAGCACAAGAGGACTCATAAATAAGCTCTCAGCATTCTTAGAGGAGATCGACTTCCATGCGGTGGATGATAAGGGCAAGCCCCTCTATCAGCCAAACACTATCACTAACACCATCAAACAGCTCCCTGCACTGGTATCTACTCTCAATGAGGTAGAGAAGACCATGAACTCTGATATTGAGGAGAGCTCAGCTATCCGCGGTAGCATGAGGAAGGCTGTGGGTGAGGATGCCTTTGACTTTAGTGACGATGACGATTGAGCTTAATGAATATCAGACACCGCTAGAGGTCCTCACGCCAGACATGCCTGAGGAGGTGAAGGAGCAGATGGATGACTTCATCCAATCTGTCCCCTTCATCCAGCACCTCATAAGCCCACACCGCAAGCGCGCTAAGGACCTGCAGCGTGATGAGCGTGGTCGTATCATAGTAGACATCGCCCATCCTCATATCCTTGAGGACATGGACTACTTCAGGCCTGCAGCTATACACTTCGAGAAGTACGGCTGCTACACCAAACTCAAGCCTAATACCAACCCTTCATCTCCCTTTGGGCAATGGCTCCGTGAGGAGACAAGAAGAGTCCTTGACGGCTACGTGCGTGAGTCTGATGGCGAGTGGATAACAGGCGACCTGTACTTTTACCTAAACTACAGTCCTATCATGGTCTCTAAGATCAGAGAGGACCAGCCAGGTGTAGCTGACCGCGTGGAGGCATTTCCTGAGATGTGGGAGGGTGTGTACTGGAGATACCACTACCTGTATCAAGCGCGTAATGGAGGTATGTATAATGCCTTCCAGGGTGGTAATCATGCCTTTGAGCTAGCTCGTCGTGGTGCAGGTAAGTCCTACTCTCTAGCCTCACTCATGGCTAAGCGTCTCCTTGTCGGTGAGTCTAAGAAGGTGCAGAAGCGCGTGACCAGCGTTCTTCTTGGCTATATCAAGGAATACCTGCAAGACAAGGACGGTACGCTCTCTAAGTTCGAGCCGATGATGAACTTCGTCAGATCTCATACCGAGTGGCCCAATAGTCTCGTGAGGAACAGCATGAGCGATATGATGTGGCGTTGCGCATACATCGATCCTCGCACAGGAGCGGTAGAAGGGAAGAACAACGTCGTCATGGGACTGCCTGTCAAGGATGATGACTCTAAGGCGCGTGGTAAGCGTGGTTGGATCTTCATCGAGGAGTTCGGTTCATTCCCTTCCCTCATCGACCTATACAACACCATCATGTACTCTGTTGAGGAAGGTGGTGTGACCTTCGCGCTTATCTATGGTGTTGGTACGGCTGGTTCTGATGAGTCTGAGTTCTCCTCAGCACAGGAGATCATGTACCACCCTGTAGCCTACAAGGTCTACAACGTGCCTAACGTCTACGACAAGGCCACAGGTGGTAGCAAGGATCGCTTCTGCTTCTTCTTCCCGGCGTACGTCAATCGTAAGGGTTGCTACAACATCGATGGTGTCTCTGACGTGACTAGGGCTCTCTATGAGATCCTGATGGATAGGTACCGTATCAAGTACAGCACGACCAACCAGGACACGCTGATACGAAGGATCGCGGAAATGCCTATCGTTCCTCAGGAGGCTATCCTGCAGGTTAAGGCTAGCTACTTCCCATCCCACGCCTTGAGAGAGAGACTGGCTGAGATCGATAATGACCCATCCTTCTATGCAGGTGTAATCTCCTGTGAAGTGTCGCGCAAGGGTTATGATGTGAGTATCCATCCTGTCAATGACCTTCCCATCCGTAACTTCCCATTGCCAGACAATAAATCTGCAGGGCATGTTGAGATCTTCGCTATGCCAGAGAAGGATGCTGATGGCAAGGTGCAGCAGGGTAGGTACATCGCGGCTATGGACCCATACGACAACGACCAGGCGGATACCTCCTCCTTAGGATCGTTCTTCGTCCTGGACCTCTTCACCGATGAGATCGTCTGTGAATACACCGGTAGACCTACATTCTCAGATGACTTCTACCGCACCTGCTGTGACATAGCTATCCTCTACGACTGCCGTATATGCTATGAGAATAACAAGAAGGGTCTCTTCGCCTACTGCTCAAGGTACAACCTCACGCACCTACTTGAGGACACACTTGAGTTCCTACGTGACAGGGACCTCCTCAAGGCAAGGCCTATTGGTAATGCAGCTAAGGGTGTGACAGCTACTGCCGGTATCAACGCCTATGCTAGGAAGAAGCTCGCTGAGTGGCTCGTCCAGCCTGTGAGTATAACAAGGCAGACAGATGAGGGTGAGGTCTACGAGCAGGATATGCCTAACCTATGCAGGATAAAGAATCGTGCTCTTCTTCAGGAGCTCATAGCGTGGAATGACATAGGTAACTTCGACCGCGTGTCAGCAATGGGTATCCTGATGTTGTACAGAGAATCAATGCTCATAAACTTCCAAGAGCATGATGATGAGACGCAAGAAGAGATTGATAGCAAGATGAGCTTCTTTAATCGCAATCTGCGTAGGGATAGGCGCAAGCCTTATCTTTAAGCCTAAATAGTCTATCAGGGTTAGTATGAACGAAAAGAAACAAAAGGGTGGATTTCCTCAACAGAATCTCCCTAATAGCAGAAAGACACGTGACTGGTGCATCCAGTGCGTGGACTGGGCGAAGGGAACATCCTCTGTTGCTTCCTCATCGTCCGTAAGGCATAGCATCGCAAGGAAGAAGATTAACTATGACCTCATCAATGGTATCGTCCATGAGGAGGATATGATGGCTTTCTTCAACCCCTATGACTTCGCTGATCATGATGCCCCCGGCAAGGTACAGCACTTTCCTATCATCAACTCTAAGATCAATGTCCTCCTCGGTGAGGAATCGCGTAGGCCCTTTGACTACCGTGTCATCGTGACCAACCCTACTGCGGTGTCAGATATGGAGGAGATGAAGAAACAGCAGGTGATGGAGAACATCATGGCTGTTATGGAGTCTGGTATCCAGGACGAGGCACAGCTCAAGGAAGCCTTCAACGAGATACAGCATAGGTACGCCTATAAGTGGCAAGACCTGCGTGAGATCCGTGGTAATGCCTTCCTCAAGCACTACTCCTCCGAACTCTCCCTACCACTGATGTTCAACAAGGGATTCCTTGACGCACTCATCGTGGGTGAGGAGATATACAGGTGTGATATCGTAGCTGGTGAACCTACTATCGAGAGACTCGACCCTATGAAGGTGCGAGTGTTCAAGTCTGGATCATCAGGTAGCATTGAAGATGCCGACATCGTTGTGGTGGAAGACTACTGGTCCCCATCACGTATCCTTGATGTCTATGGAGATAGTCTGACGAAGGAAGAGATCGACAAGATACACTCTGGCTCTTCCTCAGGACTTATAGGTGGTGAAGGAGATAACTTCACGGTCGCAGAGATGTTTGGTCGTTTTGGTATCCATTACTCTGGGCCTAACGATACAGCTATATACAACGGCACTACTGTGGCTTCCTCACTCACCCCTTATGACTTTGAAGGTAACGTGCGCGTCATGCAGGTCTACTGGAAGTCCATCAGGCAGGTGAAGAAGATTACCTCTGTCGATCCTATGACAGGTGCAGAGGTGTCTACGCTTATGCCTAGTGACTACAAGGTTGATGAGCTCGCTGGTGAGACCGCGAAGATCATGTACATCAATGAGGCGTGGGAAGGTGTGCTTATCGGTAATGATATCTATGCTAACCTTGGCCCCAGGAAGATCCAGTTCAACAGGCTCTCCAATCCTTCCAAGTGCCACTTCGGTATTATCGGTAGTGTCTATAACCTCAGCGACGACAAGCCTTATTCTCTCGTCGATATGATGAAGCCTTATAGCTACATGTACAATCTTGTGCATGATAAACTCAATAAGATCATCTACGACAACATCGGTAAGGTCGTGCAGCTGGATATGGCTAAGCTCCCCGGCAAGATGGAGTATCCAGAGTGGTGGTCCGTCCTGAGGAGGATGAAGATGGCTGTGACCAACTCTTTTGAGGAAGGGAAGGTAGGTGTTGCCAAGGGTAAGCTAGCCGGCGCACTGAACAACAACGTAGCTGCGTCTATCGACCTTGACCTCTCCTCATCTATCATGAACCACATACAGCTCCTCGCCTCTATCAAGGAGGAGATGGCTGACGTGGCTGGTATCTCAAGACAGCGTGAAGGTCAGATCTACAATAGGGAGACCGTAGGAGGTGTCGAACGCGCCACACTGCAGTCCTCGTATATCACAGAGTGGATATTCACTATCCATGAGGATGTCAAGAAGCGCGCGTTAGAGTGCTTCCTCGAGGTAGCAAAGATTTCACTACGCTATGGATCAAAGAAGTTCGAGTACATCCTTCCAGACCAGTCTAGGCAGATCATGTCTGTCGGAGGAGAAGAGTTTGCAGAGTGCGACTATGGTATCACTATTGATTCTTCTCGTGGGACGATGGAGATCAATCAGAAGCTGGATATGCTGGCTCAAGCCGCTCTCCAAAATCAGGCCATTGACTTCTCTGCTATCATCAAACTCTATCAGTCCATCTCTATCGCTGAGAAGGCAAGCATCATTGAGCAGGGTGAGCAGGCTATGCGTCAACGTCAGGCTGAGCAGGCACAGGCTCAACAGCAAGCTGAACAACAGGCTGCAGAACAGCAAATGCAGCTCAAGATGGCTGAGCTCGATCTCAAGGACCGAATTAGTCAACGTGAAGTGGACGCCCAGCTTGAGATTGCTAAGATGAAGGAGGCGTTTGGCTTCGGTCAGACAATCTTCCGTATCGACGATGACGTGTTCTCTGAGGAAGAGCAAAAGACTCTCGAGCAGTCCGATAGGCAGTTCGATGAGAAAATGAAGCTCGAGAAGGAGAAGCTCGCGGCCAACAACAAATACAAGCAGCGACAACTGGAGATCCAGGAGCAAGCTGCAAAGGCAGCCAGTGCCAAGGTGGTATCTGGTAAAAAGAAGTAGTTAATATATGAGTAACATTTTCGAGTTAAGGGACAAAATGAGCTCCCTTACAGGTAGGAGGGATACGGACTTCCCAGAGTCCGCCCCACTCCGAGGAGATGAGAAGATTCCTATCGTGCAGGGCAACGTCAATGTCCTGGCCACGGTAGCGGACCTCCTCTCTGTGGATCAGTCAACCTACCACTCCGTGCCTCCTAGCGTACGGACTATCGAAGCTCTGATGGATTACGTCGACAAGAAGCAGATCCCCTCGTTCAAGACGGCGGGATCTGTCTACTCATACTTCGATATGGACTCAGGTCTGTGGGAAGTGGTGAGGTACATCGGTGCGTCGACGCGATCTGAGGATGTTAAGAACGTGGGTAACTGGGAATGGCTCTCCTCAGGATCAAGTTCCTTCAAGGGACTCTTCGGCACCAAGCGTGAGCTTGAGGTAGCTGTCCGTCGTCCAAGGGTAGGCGATCACGCCTTCGTGGGTGAGACGCTCGTCACCTCCACGATGTACAAGTGTCGTCTTGATGGCTTCTGGGAAGCATCAAGCACTAATCCCTTCCAGGACTTCATCTCCGGGCAGGGATACATCGTTTCTGAACCTACCGAGTATTTCGGTGCTCCTATTGAGGAGATCATCGCTGACAGGGCTATCGCCGACAGTGAGGGTCATGTGATCTCACAGACCTATGTCACGAGGTGTATGCTTGAGGAAGCAGTGCAGTACGCAAAGGGTAACATCGGTATTGAGGATCTATCCCCTGAGGTCATCGCTTACCTCATTGGCATCCGTACTACTGGCATCCTTCCTAACAGTGAGGACCTGAAGTTCAACGATAAGAATGAGCTGTCCTTCGCTGACCGCAAGGCTTCAGAGACCGAGTATCTCGGGTATGGGTATGTCTACATGAGGAAGAACATAGTCGACAAGACCAACCTCCTCGAGCAGCACATGATCGATAAGGAGAACACCATCTACGATGTTCGCTATACCTACGATCTTGATGGGCAGACTATCAACATCCCTAGTAATACTGTCCTTGACCTCACCAGCGGTGGTGCTTTCAAGAATGGTAAGATCCGTGTTGGCGAGAACGTCGTCATCAAGGTCTTCCGTATGGACCAGATCTGTGTCGATGTCGAAGGTGATCCTAAGTACATCGATGCTGTGAGGAAGGGAGACAAGGGTGATCCCGGTGAGAAGGGTGCTGATGGTGCTCGTGGTCCACAGGGTCTTCCTGGTCGTGATGGCGCTCCTGGTGCCCCTGGACGTAACGGTATAGACGGTAGGCCCGGTCGTGATGGTCGTGATGGTATCAACGGCTCTAACGGTGCTAATGGTAAGGATGGTGCCCCTGGTATCACCCCAAGGCTCAAGGTAGAGGATAACAAGCTCTATGTGTCCTACGACAACAAGCAGACGTGGGAATGGCTGTACACCTTCACTAGCGGTGGTGGTGTAGTACCTGCACCTGAGCCTAGTCCTACGCCTGATCCTACACCTAAGCCTCCTACGCCACAGCCGGATCCCACTCCTGATCCTCCTCAACCAAAACCTGAGGAGCCTTCACAGCCTTCGTGCTCTACTGTCTTCCTCAACCGCGCAGACTACAACCTTGCATCTTACCACGACGGACTACCTGAAGGTATCTACGCATATAGGGTCTGTGTAGAAGGTAACGCGAAGAGGAAGGATCACGGAAAGGTTCTGACCGTAGAGAGACTGCCTCTGCAGGATAAGCCTGATGAGAGGTGTGGTCCTGAAGAGTTTGTCAGTCCTATCATCGAGGATGAGATCTCTGTCGACTATGTCGATGTCGTGCAGTTCGTAGAGGACGTTGTCCCCAACGGCACTCGTGGTGTCCTCTCAGTGCTCCTGAGGAAGGGCGAGGCACGTAGGTACGATGAGAAGACCATTGATGCTCTCCTGGATAAGTACATGCGTCTTGAGCTCGCTACATACTCTCTCTGTGAGGTTGTGAGGGATGGTCGCACTACGCTTGTCTACAAGCGCGTACACATCCTTGATCCTATCAACAGGGATAGAGATGTACTCTGCAATGTCGTAGAGAAGGATGCTATCGTAAGAGAACTGTCAGCAAGAACGTCTAACTACCCATTTGTCAAGTATGTCAAGAATTAGAATTTGCAGGATCAACAAGCCCGGACATCCTCTCCATGGCCTTGTTGTAAACTACCGCAACGCCGACGAGAATGAAGGTGGCGGTGGTGGTGGAGGTAACGTCCCTGTAGCTACCGACAAGGAGGCTATCAAGAGTCTTATCTCTGAGGAGATGTACAGTGGTCACATCGGCGTAGGTGTACATCTTGTCGCGCAGGCTGAGGCTACCAATGACGGCATGAACAACGCTGTGGTGCGTCCTCAGCTTGGATCTTACCTCGATATCACTGACGAGACCTTCAACAAGCTGAAGAGCAATGTCAGTAGGCTGAAGATCAGGTGTGGTGACTTCGAGAGCTCCTTCAGGTTTGACTATAGGCCTTACCTTGATAGGGAGACCTATGACTTCCCTGACAACAAGACGATTGGTAACTTCGATCTCTACGGCTCTGCCGGTAGGAGGCTTCACATTGACGAGTTCGTCTGGGGTCAGATCCTCAACAACGCTGTTCGTGAGGAACGTAGGACGAATGTATTCATCCCTAGTGGCTCAGGCGAAAGGGACTTCTCCGCTATCACAGCAAGGAGGGTAGCACCAGATCGGCTTAACAGGATCGGCGACCTGTCGCTCAAGAGTCCTGCCATGATTGAGAAGTTCGTTCAGTCGGCTGTGCCACTGCCATACGGACGAGCTAACTCAGCCATCCTCTCTAGGGAAGCTAACTGGGGTGATCTCATGATGCCTAATACCAACGCATCAGGTTATCCAACTCAGGAAGTCACGTACACCATTGAGTTCCTCGATGGCTCCTCCTTCTCTGGTAGTGCCACTGTTGAGCTGCGCCCCACCTTCTCCACCTACACGGCTACCAAGCTCCTGAGGAAGGATGAAGATGGATGGAGGTATGGCTTCATTAAATTCCATGCGTAATGGAACTAGCATTCCAAATCATAGTAGCAGTAGTAATACTAGTAGTAATTTTAAGTATGGCTAGATACAGAATATGTAGAATAGTAAAGCCTGGGTCTCCTCTCAACGGACAGATCACTAGCAAGACTCTTGTTACTGATATCCCTAAGGAAGACACAAGCAAGCCAAGGCCAGGTGAGCGCGTCTGGATGGACCTCAGCAATGGCGGTTCCTCTGCTAAGCCCATCGAGAACTCAGAGCAGTTCTTCAAGTACAGGGTCTTCTCTTCGAGGTTCACTACAATTACCCAGATCCTGGTAGAGGCATCTACCTACCTCGCTAAGGAGAAGGTAGGTCTAGTGGACTCTATCACGCCTAGGTTCGGTCTCATGGAGGCTGACAGCAAGGGTAGCCTCAAGGCTGTCGTAGGTGAAGACAACGCAGGTATAGCTTTCACAGCTCAGCTTGGTCTTGACACCGTAGCTGTAGCTGCTGCTCCTCAGAACCTCACCCCAGTGTCAGCTCACTTTGTCAAGCTCTCTAAGAAGAACATCGCCGACAGAGATCGATTCAAGACCATGGCTCCAGCTGAAGCGTTCAAGCAGCTTGCTAAGGAGAAGAACATCCCCAGCTCTGAGCTGGCAGGTAAGCAGCACACGACGCAAGACTACAACTTCAGGCTTCCTTATGCGCAGTCTGTAGATACGTCAGTCCAGTCTGGTGGGTACATCTTTACTGAGCATCGCCTTAATGTAGATCCCAAGTATGGTAGGCTCTCGTACTTCGTGATTAGCGACCAAGTGAATAACGAGCTTATTGTTTCAACTGGTCAGTTATAATGAGTATGGATACGGAAAATAAGAATCCAATAAGTGAGGTGTTCACCTCTGAGGGGTATGCTACCGCGCTCAAGATTAGTCCTGTACCATACATCACGAGGCGTGAGGAAGGATCCGATTCTGTAAGTGCTATGATGGATGATTATCCCAGTATGATACTCTCTGCATTGCCTAACATGATCTTCGTTGGTCCTCCTAATCTCGTGCCTAACGACTTCGTGTATTTCGATGCTACACACAACTACGGGAATGGTGAGAAGGCGTACAGGTACAGCTATAAGGGTAATCCCTGGGAGAGGCTTGTCTTAGACATGTTCTCTGAGGGCAAGCATGTCTATCATCGTGAGATTGACTTTGCTACTCTCCTCACCTTCGGTGTATTTGAGTCTCCTGTCACCTATGATTATCACATGACCACGCCTGAGGTTCATAAGGTTATTGGTGGTGGACGCAATGCGTATGATAACCCAAAGGTGTTCCAAACCCACTTCGCTATGAAGCTGAGGAGAGGAGACGAGGATACTGATACGAGGATTCCTATCTTCAAGGAGATGCAGGACTACCCTTCGACGTTGTTCTACAATTCGGCTGTCGAGTCAGATGATACGACGTACAATCAGTACAATCCACTCTTCGGCGGATACCTGCGTCTTCTCTATGCTCTCCCAGGGAACGATCACTCTAAGGCTATCATCAGGCATCTCGTAGAGACGCTGAAGAGATATCCTATCGCAGGAGAGATCACCAACCTGTTTGGCAGTGAGAACATGAACCTTGGTAACTTGTCTATCGATGAGTTCCAGAATGTAGGTAACCACGTGCCTGAGGATATTGAGGAGGTAGTCATGACCATCCAGGGCAATGAGACCAACTCTGTCAATGGTGGTATCAACGCTAGGGCAGCTTTTGCCTACGCAAAGATCAACCCCACCATCAACATCGTTAGCGGGCACATCAACAACTGCCATGCTATGTTCATTGGTGCGCGAGGTACAACCACTAATCCTGAGAGGAAGAAGAATGAGGTGTTCTTCTCTCCTTGTAAGCTGAAGATCAACACCAATGGTCGTAAGAGTGGTAATGATGCTGGCAACTTCTTTGGCATAGTTCCAACGACCATCGCCGACTGCTTCAAGTTCTCCTACCTCAACCAGAAGAGCTATGACCAGTTCTTCCTCAACGCTGACTTCAGGCACTGTAGGGACTTCTCCAACGCTTTTGCTGAGCAGGTCTTCAACAGGGTCTTCAACGCTGAGGAGGATGGCTTTGCTCCCGAGATGGTAGGGCACAGCTCCTTCGGTGACTACGGTAAGATCACTATTAAGGACCCAGCACTCTATAATGATAGTGGCGTTCGTAAGGATTTCATTACTGACGACATGAGGAGCCAATGGTTCCCAGCTATGGGTGAGTACGGAGAAGGTGACAAGAGGTGGTCGGTCAATCCTATTGGTGGTATCACTGGTATGTGTAAGTACTCTCACGTAGCAGTTATCGAGCCGATCATCAACTGTTACTATCTTTATACTGATGCTCAGTTCTACCAGGCCTTCCACTGTCCTCCTGGTCAGGTCAACTGGCCTGGCTATCGTGGCCTGAGGAGCCAGATACAGAGTGTGAGGCTGAGGAACCTCGGTAATCGCAACTTCAACTTTGCAGGCACCGTTACCGATTGGGGTACCACTAATAGCCCAGACTGGAACCTTGAGTCTCTTGACAGGGAATCTGTAGTCTACCTCCTCAACAACATGAGGGACCAGTCACCATACGTCAATGGTAGGGAGGACGAGCTCTTCCTTCTTGGCTCTTCCTTCACCCTCAGGATCCCTGAGAAGTGGGAAGCCTACATGACTGGTTACATGGTTGATCAGCTCATAAGGAAGGGATGGAGAGTCTATATCGGTAATAACACTAAGCACCTTGGAGAATACATCGTATGCACTGAGGAGGAAGAAGAACCAGATCATTTATAGAATATGAGTTGCGGATGTAACAAGGAGGTATATAAGCGACCTGAGCGTGAGCCTAAGAAGGTCCACGTCGAACAGCTTTACAGGCGCATCGATCAGACACCTTGCTCCATGGAGAGTAAGAGAGCCGTCTATCCTCAGACCGTCATGCAGGCTGTCTTTGATGGGTACACCGGCAAGCGTCTTGATCATGTGCTCACCATGGCCAACCATATCTATCTCCCATGGCGAGGCTGCCTCAAGGATACCCTTAGGCAGATCCCTCGTGGCGTTCGTCGTCGCGGGCTCGTCATCACTACGGTAGATGGTTCAGGTCAGGTTATCACGAGGCAGTACACCGGCTCCTGCAGCGATGGCTGTAAGGAGATCACCAATCCTAGGCACTGGTCTCCCATCGGCGCAAACAAGGATACGTTCTACAAGCCCTACAACATCAGGATGCAGGGTCAGAACCTCATCACTGAGTTTGTCGACGACCGCGGAAAGCTCCACGCTCTTCAGACGAAGATCGATGGTCTCTTCAGGTATGAGGTGAAGACCAGGGCATTCCTTGGCGCACCTGAGATGGCTGAGGAAGGAGTGATCTACCTGGTGCCTAACGATGATGCTCCCGGCACGTTCCGCGAGTTCATGAAGGTTAGCTACATGCGTAATGGCCAGCTCGTCCACAAGCTCGAGCAGTTTGGTAGCGCCTCGGGTATCTGCCAGCGACAGGGTGCTCCTGATAGGAGTCTCAAGAGCGTAGTCTACGAGAACGGTGAGCTTGTCTTCCGTGTAGGTCTTAGTCCTGAGATTGATGCTGACGGATCACTTGACGAGGTACTGCGTGTACCTTTTGCTGTTGAGAACGGTAACCTCGAGGCTCTGGAGCGTAGGGTGAAGGTTCTTGAGAACAAGGAGGACAAGGATACGATCTTCAATCCTTCTTCTCTCCTCAAGACCATTGAGGACCTGACGAACGAGTTGAAGGCTGTCAAGGCTAAGCAGGCAGAGCTGGAGCGTAAGCAGGATGTGTTCGCTGTCTCTGGTGAGTGGGTCAATGATGACACTATCAAGATCATCAACAACAACGGTACTAGCTTCCTCATCTCCAAGAATGTCGTGCAGGAATGGCGTGAGCTCCCAGCTAAGACGACCTTTGATCCTCCTCTGCCTGTAGAGTGGGACACGGCTACCGATCCTACACTCTACGCTGACGAGTCAACTGTCGTACGCACCGCAGTTCTCGGCAAGCGAGTCGTGGTTGAGGAAGAGCTGTATCGCAATGGCCAGCCTACTGGTACCAAGCGCACGAAGAGCGATGTGCACACCCCAGGTGTAGCAGAGATGCGCAGGCGTGGTGCTAAGAAGCGTCCTGTCGTCACGACGCAGGTAGTAGTAGAGAAGGAGCCTATTCAGCCTGGACCTAACGGACCTGACCAGTACGACAATAACGCCTATGAGGATGTCATCGTCACCGTACAGCCTGTTGTTGGTGAGCGCCAGCGCAATGTCACCTACACGCTCATCGATGGTGTACGACAGGGTAATCCTCAGTACGGCGAGTGGACTGTCACTAAGCCTGCTAAGCCAGGGTACAGGGTCGTAGGTAGGAAGAAGAGGCCAGTGGCAGAGACCTACACGACTTACCTCGGTAAGTACCCACATAGGAGCGGTGTCGGTGAGGAAGGACATCCTATAACATCTGCAGACCTCAAGGGGCTTACAGCTACTGTAGCTTCCTCACCTGCAGAGGTCTTCAAGGAGATCACTGTGGTGTCTCACGAGAACTCTAAGTTCTCCTATGCTTATCCCAAGAGTCTCGGTCCTGTGACCAAGATCATCGATGGTTCCAATGATGACATTAGGGAGAACTTCGATGAGACCACGGTGAGCGTTGATGGTGTAGACTATCTCGTCTATACGATCGCTGCACCTTTCGGCTCCACGAGAAAGCGTCAAGAAATCCCATTCACTTTTGTTAAGTAATAAACATGGCAAGTAATTTCAAGAACATAGCCATCACCTTTGGCTATGAAGGGGATCTCCCCAACTTCGAGCGCGACCAGTTCGCCACTCTGTCGGATATGAAGCAGGTCGTCGACACCATCGACGAGGGTCACATGTCCTTCTGTAAGGAGACGAAGAAGCACTACGTCTTCCACTCTTCTAACACCCTCGATGCAACGACCGGTAAGTGGAGGGAGATCGCTGACCCTGCCGAGGTAGCTGCAAGCAAGCAGACCATCGAGGCTCAGAAGACTAAGCTCCAGTCTATCGAGGGCACCGTCAACCAGCAGAAGCAGACCATTAGCCAAGCTAAGGGTAAGGCTGATGAGAACGCTGGCAAGATCGCTACCCTTGAGTCTACTATCCAGCAGCTGCAGGCTAAGATCACTCAGCTGGAGTCCGCTCCTGCGCATGAGGATCAGATCACTTTCCTCAAGTCGATCGCTGAGTATGAAGCTCTGCCTACGGAGAAGAAGAACAAGGACAAGCACCTCTTCGTAATCGGTAAGACTACTGAAGTATAAAGACCATGAAGGTGAACGTAACCCTACTGTTGATAGCTATCACGTTATCGGCGGTAGGGTACGCCTCCTTCCTCAGGAACGAAAACCACAGACTTCGCATTGAGGAAGAGAGAGCGTATGGAAATCTTCGCGCGGAGATAGCAGCATCAGATAGCTTGAAGAATCAGAGCAAGCTATACAAGATGACTATCGACGAGCTTGAGCAGAGAGGAGACAGCATCAGCATCGCTCTCCTCAAGACCAAGAAGGAACTCAAGGTTAAGGATAAGGATCTAAAGGCACTCGCTGAGTTCAGGTCCTCATTCGTCACTAAGGATACCTTGGTTCTCCGCGATACTATATTTGCCCCTGGAGTCTCCGTAGATACTATCTTAGGAGATGAGTGGTACAAGCTGAGCTTAGCATTACGCTATCCAGATACTCTAAGAACGGACCTGTCGGTGTTATCAAAGAAGCACATCGTAGTACATACGCGCAGGTTTATTCGCAAGCCATCGAAGATCTTCTTCATCCGTTGGTTCCAGAAGAGAAGCACGGAGGTCATCGTTGACGTTAAGGACTTGAACCCCTACATCAGTGAAGAAGGTAGTAGGTTCGTTGAGATCGTAAATTAAAGATGCATGAGTTTATCGTTAGCAGTATTATCAGTATAGTCACCTCGACCATCAGTGCCTTCGTGACGTTCATCTTCACCAAGAAGAAGTATCAGGCGGAGACAGGTGCTATCGAGGTAGCTAACATGAAGGAGAGCCTTGAGTTCTATCAGACGCTCTCCGAGGACAACAAGAGGAGGTTGATAGTTCTCCTTGAGGAAAACGAGAAACAGCGCGAGAGCATCGAGAAGCAGCGCGAGGAGATCAGTAGGCAACGTGATGAGATCTCAGATCTCAAGGCGCAGATCGCCGAGCTGGCACACCTCGTAAGGGAAGCGACAAAGAACGCCGATGCTCACGCTGACCAAATACCCTAAGCAAATGAAGATAGAGTTAAAGAGAGTAGCGCTCAAGGATACATACACTATTGGTAAGCTGTATATCGATGGTGTGTATTTCTGCGATACGCTTGAGGACAAGGTCAGGGACCTGAACGAGAATGGTAAGTTTGACAATGGCGAGCGTAAGGTGATGCACGAGACTGCTATCCCTTATGGCAAGTACAAGGTCATCGTCAATATGTCACCACGCTTCGGTAAGGAACTTCCTCGCCTCCTCAATGTCCCTGAGTTTGACGGCATCCTTATCCACGCTGGCAACAACAAAGACCACACCTCAGGGTGTATCCTTGTGGGCAAGAATAAGGTTGTTGGTGGACTCGTGGACTCTAAGGCAACGTCTGAGGCTCTCACAGCCCGCCTAAAGGCTTCTCAGCAAAAAGGTGAAGAAATATATATCTTTATCACGCGAGGCTAACAGAGCGCGTTTCTGAGCCTTGTAGTACATATTAAAAGAAAGAACATGAATCCAGAAGAATTTAGTCTTGCTTCATTCGGCCTTGAGGACGGTAGGTATGAACAGCCTACAGAAGCTCAGGGGACTTCAGACATCACTACTGGTGGTCCTGTAGGTCTTCCTGATATCTTCCTCAGAGGCGAGCTCAGCGAGCCGACACCGGAAGATGGCGGTAATGCAGAACCCGAACCTCAAGAAGCAAAGCAAGGCGAAGAACCAGCCGAACCCCAGCATGAAGAACCGGGCGTGGAACCTGTTGTTGAGGAAGGAGTAGAAGAGTCTAACCTCGGTGGTGATGTCTACTCTGCCTTTGCTCAGGACCTCGTGAAGGGTAACGTCCTAAAATTCATCGACCCCAAGGATATCAGTGGCGAGCTCACCCCAGAGCAGCTCTCAAGCCTTATCGATCAGGAAGCGGAGAACCGCGCTGGCGATAAGGTTAAGCGTTTTGAGGAGGCTATGGCTTCGAATGTCACGGTAGATGAGTACGCACAGTACTCTAACATCATTGATACTCTCAGCAATATCGATGAGGAGCAGCTCTCTAGGGAGAATGACGCGCAAGCTGAATCGACCCGACGTGAGCTTATCTACATGTCGTACATCAACAAGGGGTTCTCTGAGGAAAGGGCAAAGCGTGAGGTAGAGAAGTCTATCAATGCCGGCACTGATGTAGCCGACGCTATCGATGCTCTTGAAGACTGCAAGAACTTCTATGTAAGTTCCTACAACAATCTCCTTGCTCAGCGTGAGGCTGAGGTTAGGGAGCAGCAGGCACAGATAGAGATGCACGCTCAGGCTCTCCGCTCGGCTGTGTTAGAAGATAACCCATTCTATGAGGCTATTGGTATTGACCCTGCTATCCGCGAGCAGGCGTACAAGGCTCTCACAGAACCAGCATACAAGGATAAGTCCACAGGGCAAACTCTCACCGCGTTGGAATACGCTATGCAGAGTGACCCTGTTTCATTCTCTCGCAATGTAGGCGTACTCTTTGCGCTGACGGATGGATTCAAGGACTTGTCTAAGATCGGCCAAAAGGCAGTACAGAAGGAGGTCTCCTCAAAGATGTCCGCCTTGGAAGCAAAGCTACGCACGCCAGAGAGGCGTGGTAACTCGCAATTAGTCAGCAGTGGTGGGCCCATCGCACATCTGATAGATGGCACCCCTGTTAAAATCAGATAGTAATATATGAGTAAGTTAATTCAGAATGGGCTCCAGCCCTTACAGGTAGCAAGGACCTCTGGGTGGAATGGTCTGACGACCGAGAACCACCTCGCATCCATCGGCTATCGCTCTCCCCAGCTTCTGGCGGACTTCATGGTGAATCTTGTGTCACGAAACTCGAAGGGTAGTAACCTCGAGGCTTTCCTCCGCAAGTTCCCTATCAAGTACGTAGAAACGACCAACGACTACGAATGGGATGTTGTCGGTGGTTATAGGCGTAATATCCCTCTGATCCAGGCTCGCGACGAGAGCGGTGCGGTCATCGACGAGAACTACGGTAACGTCGGTCGCAACTTCTCTCCCTTCTTCCTCGTCTTCCCTGAGGACTACTTCTTCAAGGGTGAGATCATCATGGGTGAGAAGAACGAAGTCTATCCTCTGCATATCCAGGATCACCCTGTCAACGAAGGTTCGCAGGTTGTCTACCGTGTAGTCCTCGCTAACGGTGATGAGAATGGTATCCCTGCAAGGGAACTTCTGGAAGGTCGTAGGTTCAGCTACTCTCACACGATCATCGAGAGTGAAATGTCTCGTAGTGTTGGTGGTATCCGCTTCGGTGAGGCCAACAGGATGCGTAACACCTTCACGAATATCCGTCTTGACTACAAGGTCGCTTCTGAGCGTTTCGTCAAGGAGAACAGCGGTATGATGTTCCTCTACCCCTTCATCGATCCCGACAACGAGAACAAGGTTGAGATCAAGGAGGCATGGGTACACTACACCGAGTGGCTTGCTGAAATCCAGTTCCGCGAAATGAAGGCTAACATGCTTGCCTATGGTCGCTCTACCAAGGGTGCTAACGGTGAGTTCACGCTCTTCGGTGCTTCTGGTAACAAGATCAAGACCGGTGCTGGTCTCTACGAGCAGATCTCTTACGGAAATCAGCACTACTACACGAAGTTCAACATCGAGATGTTCGAACGCGCGCTGGTAGACTTCTCTGTCGACAACAAGGAGTTCGGCGAACGTAAGTACATCCTTCGTACCGGTGAGTATGGTGCTATCGCCTTCCACAAGGCTGTCTCTGACTCTGTCAAGGGTTGGTCTTACATCGGCGACGGTAACGCTCCTGCTATCACGAGGACGAACAGCCCTCTCCACGACAACGCTCTGGCTGCAGGCTATCAGTTCACTGAGTACCGTGCTCCTAACGGTGTCACGATCACTCTTGACGTTGACAGCATGTACGACGACATCGTCCGCAACAAGATCTCTCATCCCCAGGGTGGCACGGCGTTCTCTCACCGCTTCGACCTCTTCGACTGCGGTACGACGGACAACCCCAACATCCAGCTTGTACAGCCTAAGGGCGCAGAAGAACACCGCTCTGTCATCGTGGGTACGACGAGGTACAACGTCGCTGGCACGCTGATGCAGCACGCTCTTAGCGCTTATGGTGGTGGTACGTACCAGCACTCTGCTAACGATGAGGATAGCGTACACTTCACTCGCACCGCTACGATGGGTGTATGTGTCCGTGACGCATCGCGCGTAATGTCGTTCATCCCTTCGATCCTCAGGGACTAAGACTAACTAAGAATACATAGAATAGAAATGGCAAAGAAAGCAACCAACATCGAAGAGTCCGTCCTCGTGCAGAACGAGGGCGGGTTCTCGCTACCTAACAGGAGGGTCAATGTCACGATGATCCCCAAGAAGACACCACTGGTAACGAGCAAGAACCACGTTCTGGCTTCCGGTAGGGCTCCTGGGGCGACAGTGACGATCTGTGTACCTGTTAAGATCGATGGCTCGTACGTGCAAGTCCTCACTGAGGAAGAGCAGGAATGTCTCACTCGGCTCATGGGCCTTCCCAAAGATGCCCTGTCTAGCTATATCAGGGTGAATAACTACTGGGACAACTATTCCATCAGGCTCAACGCAGAGGACAAGTCTATCGATCTTAGCACTCCTGAAGGTTACATCGAGTATAAGGTCCTTGCAGCAAACAAGCATATCATTGCTACGTCGGCTGAGGAACATAGGAAGAATCCTGACTCTGAGCATCTGTACCTCCTGTCGTTTGAGGATGAGCGTGCTAAGCGTATTGAGGAAGAGGCAGACCTCTCTATCAATGCGATCATGCTCCTCAACAGCATTAGGGATGACCGCGACACCATGCGTGCCGTTCTCGAGCGTCTCACAGGCTCGTCGCTGTCTCTTAGGGTTGACAGGTCCTTCCTCCTCAACAAGCTCACTAAGATCGCACAGGAAGCGCCTAAGCGATTCATTGAGGTTGCTGGTAACGAGAACCTCGCTTCGATGGTTGTCATCAAGAAGGCTGCAGCTCTCAAGCTCATCTTCAACAAGGGCGGTAAGTTCTATCGCTTAGACAACACGCCCATCTGTAATGTTGATGAGGAGCCAACGCTGGAGAATGCATCAGCATATCTCTCGCGTCCCCAGAATCAGGAAGAGTTCCTGACTCTCAAGGCTAGTATTAAGGACGCAGAAAAGTAGGCTATGACGGTACAGGAGCTCTCTCACGAGTTTGATCTTCTCTATAATAACCTGTCGAGCAATGGTGCTCCAGGTCTCAGTGAGTATGAGAAGAGTCGTCTCCTGACAACAGCACAGGAACAGGTCCTCTCCGCTATCATCGGCGGGGAGGATCTCCCTGGTCTGGACGGCTCCGATGAGAACAGGTCTCGTCTACACACTCTCCTCAAGGACTATGAAGCTGTAGCGTCTGTCACAACGACCACTAAGGAGCTTAAAGGCATCCAGGGTGTGACAAGCTACTCTCGATTCTTTGCCACCCCAGAGGATATGATACAGCCTCTCTACGAATATGTCAGTGGTGTTGGCGGTTGCGCTATCACAGTAGCACCGGTAAGCCACGACAAGATTGCCAAGAGGCTTGTCAATCCCTTCTCAGGTCCAACCATCCAGCCACTGCGTCTCATGGCCGGTGACATGGTTGAGATCATCTACAAGAAGGATTTCTCTGGCTACTCTATGCGTTATCTTCGCATACCAAAGCCAATCATCTTGGACGATCTCCAGGATGGGCTCACAATAAATGGAGAGACGAAGGCTCGCACTAGTGAGCTCAATCCGTACCTCCACCGATCTATCGTTTTACAGGCCGTGCAACTAGCACGTGCCGCATGGAAATAATTATTTATGGGTTACAAGGTTAATCAGGTACGACAGGTCTATGTCGTAAATAAGGTTGAGCTGGCTACTGGCTTTGGTCCCACCGACCATCTCCCCGAGAAGGGCGACCTGGGGGAAGCCAAGCTCTTCATCAACGATGAGCATGGGTACATGTACTTCGAGTATCGCACTCACAATGGTGTCGTTCGCACCGACGAGATTCCTCTGGCGAGCATCAACAAGATCCGCCTGACGAAGAAGGAACAGCTGCGTCACCACAAGGACTGCTACAAGATCACTATCCCTGCTACGTCTCTCGCTCCTGACCAGGATGTCACGGTAAACGTAGACATCTTCGGTTCCTACACGAACACGCAGCTGAACAAGATCACTGAGTCTATCAACTTCAACTACGATGTGAACTCAAGTCTCGTGCAGAACAACTTCCTCCTCGCGGTCCTTGATCTTGCTAAGAGGCTGTACGAACAGCGTGAGAACGCTATCCAGGTCTTTATTGACACTGCTGGCACGCCCGACACGATCGGCACGCTCGTAGAGGTTAAGCACGATATGACCTTTGATGATCTTAGCGCTGCTGCTACGGCTATCAATGGTATCGTCCTCAAGGAGAACCAGACGTTCTACTACAACCCTGCTCACTCTGCTCCCACGTACAGGCTTAGCTTCAAGCCCCGTGTGACGATGTCTAGCTATGAGGACAACCCTCATATCGTCTGCAAGCGTGTCAAGCTCGACTACACGAACGCTGACAACTACGAGATCAATGGTCCTGTAGTAGCAGACATGGAGCGCTTCCACTTCGGTTTCCGTGGTGATGAGTACCAGGGTCTGGGTCACGGCTACAAGATCCCTGTGGGTATGGTAGCTGATCCTACGCAGGAGTACGATGCTCTGGATATCCACTACGCTCACCTTGGTTCTGGCAATCAGACCTACCGCAGTGAGAAGGATATCACGCTCTACGGCAAGCACGACGAGCTGAAGGCTCTTGTTGAGGGCAAGCTCAAGACGGCTATCAAGAAGGAACTCCATCCTGTGAAGGAAGGATCTCCTATTCTTGATGAATGCTAACCAACCTCATGTAGAATCTGGGGGTCATCTACACCTGTAGGTGGCCCCCTTATTTCTTAAAGACAAATGATCGAGATCAATGAATTGCTGGTAGACACCAGGGTAAATAAACTAATCATCGACATCAGCGTATCTTCGCTCTGTTACTACGATAACATGTGGCTGAAGAAGGTCAAGGTCACTGTTGGGGACAAGGTCAAGCACGAGCAGGACATCTCTGCCATCCCTGAGGATATTGCTACAGCTAACCTATGCCGTGAGTTCTGTGGTGTGCTCCCCACTGAGGCTGAGATGGCTCATAGTGACCTGAGGAGACGCAGAGCACGTCTAGAGCTCAAGCTGGACAAGATCAGCGCTAATGCTACTGATCTCTTCCTCATCGACGTAGAGCTTGCTGGTGCGCCTATGGAGAGCACACCATGTGGTCTTGACAAGAATAAGTTCCAGCTTATCACCTACGATGAAGGGATCTTCTATCGTCGTCTGAGGAAGAGCATAGGTGTTGGTGAGGAAGGTAAGTATAACAAGTCAGCTGTTATTGACACTATCCTCCTCATGGAGGGCATGCGTGCTGCTGTACGTTGTGGCGATGTCAATGCAGCTAACCGCTTCTGGGCTCTGGTTGCTGAACCTGTGGCTGAGGAGAAGAAGAAATGTAGCAGCTGCAATGACCGATAGAGAAATAGTAGACCTCCTGCTTGACTACTACGATTGTCTTAGCAGGGGCGAGACAAAGGACGACAAGGATCTGCTCATCGCTATAGAGGTAGCTATCATTGACAGGACCTCGCTAGGGCTATATGCCACGGTAGAGGAATACAGGTCGATGCTATCTATCCTTTCCTCAGAGCTATCTTTGTGTGGGGTTGACTTCGGCGCAGGCGATCTCATCCTCAATGACCCTGTAGAATCCAACAAGAGACTCAGGGTGACACAGCGTTGCGAGATACGCGTCGCTGATGGTACCTTTAGAATTGAAGTGTAATGGCAACGTATAGAGAACTCATATCCCTGATCACTGATCAGGTCAAGGGTGGCTCTGATGACTTCAGCTTCACCGACGCACACATCGCTTTCCTCATCGACAAGTACCGCGCGCTCCTTATTGAGAAGAAGTACAATGGTAAGGATCCTGGTAGCGAGAACAAGGTAGAGCTCTGCGTTAAGCTCAAGCTGAAGAGTGTCGACAAGTGTAATTGCAAGGGCGTGTTTGAGTCTGTCAGTGTCGACAAGCTACCCTCTATGATCGGTAACTACAGCATCGAGGCTGGTGAGCTTACTATCAGCTCAGCTAACACTGATAGGTATAGGCACGCACTGTCAGGTGAGTTCGCCTCTAAGACCATCTACGGCACTATTGGCGGTGACAGGCACCTCAAGCTCAAAGGTCTTGATCCCAGGATGAAGTACCTTGGTGAGGTCCGTATCACGTGTATGCCTGCATCCATTCCTGATAGGAAGCTCCTCTGCGATCAGTCTGAGGAAGGACAGGGTGGAGAATGCGCTGATAACTATGACATTACCATTCCTCTTGAGGAAGGGCTAGTGATGCCTCTCATAGACGCTGTGAGGAAGGACATCCTTTCTACGATGTACAATGCTGATGACTACAAGAACAACGGCATGGACGACCTCCCAGATATCTACACACTTGCTTCAGCTATCTCACGTCAGCTGAGGAATAGGAAAGCTAAGTGATGAAGAGTATCGGAAGTAAGGAGATCTATCCCTTCCTCAGGAAGGACCTCAAGAAGAAGGTGAAAAGAAGTATCTTCATAGACATAGTGAAGGACCTCAACGCCGCTCTCTTTGATGTCTTGCTTGAGGAAGGGATGGTTCGTCTACCTTTGGATCTCGCAGTCCTCTACCTTGAGCTCAGGGAGTACGAGCCTAAACTTGTCAATGGCAAGCTCACAGGGCTACCACCTATCAACTGGGCGAAGACCAACGAGATCAGGAAGAGCGGCCATAAAGGCTTAGTGAGGCAGGACTGGAAGCACAAGCTGATCCTGCGTAGCAAGAAGTCCATGAGGAGGCGCACAGTGATGCGTCATTACCTCTTTGAGTATTACAGGAGCGCTAAGACGCGTCTCCGCGAACATGAACAAAGACTAATATATGAACAGGTACATAGGTATTGATAGCCTCCTTTCTAGGTTGACCAGGAATCCAAACTTGGCTACCCTGGATAAGGAGGCTGTTGCTGAGTACGTAGCTAGCTTCACGAGGAAGTATGCAGAGCCCGATAGTCTGGATATCTACGAAGACGAGGTAGAGATCAAGTCTTTCCGTGGCAGGCTACCTAAGGACTGCCTAAGGCTTGAGTCGGTCCACTTCGGTCGCATGCCCATGAATGAGGTGAGGAGAAGCGGTAGGATCGGCAAGTACGAGTATTCCCTACGCAACGGCGTTATGCAGTGCGGCTTTGAGAAAGGCAAGATCGACATCAAGTATCTCGCTATGCCTGTCGACGAGGATGGCTTCCCCATGGTATATGAGGATGAGCTACTCATCGATGCTATCATAGCGTACATCAAGATGGATCAGTACAAGCTCCTCTTCGACAACAATAAGATCAGCAGGGAGTCCTCTCATCAGGCACAGCAGGACTACTCATGGGCTGTTGGGCAGTACCTCGCATCACAGAGGATACCATCAGCACAGGAGATCATTGAGATCGGCATGAGAGCAAGATTTTCTGACGTTGGTACGAGAAGGCGATGAAAGAGAAGGTTATCCGCCTAATGGCACGAGGCATGGCGCAAGACCACGCTGAGGCCAGGGCATCAAACGATTTGGCTTATGAGCTGAGGAATATCCGCATTTCCTCAGACGGCAGCAACACGCTCTTCTCTATAAGCAGCATCAAGGGGACGGAGGCTAAGAGCTCTGTCCCCGGACGCGTTGTAGCTACCACTGTCATCGGTGACAAGGCTGTCATCCTCAGTAAGTACAAGAAGGACGGTATGGTCTTCGTCTTCGATGGTGAGAATATCAAGAAGATCTACGAGACGGAAATGAACCTGAGCGACAACGTAGATATGATCGGTGTCGTTGAGCGCGATGATATCGAGAAGGTCTACTGGGTTGATGGTGTCAATCCGCTGAGGTCACTGAACATCCACGACAAGCGTCTGGCTACCAATCCTAACGTCGACTACATTAACAACACCTGGTCACTATCTTTTGAGGAAAAGGTAAATGTGACACAGAGCTGGGGACGTGGATCAAAGCTGCATAGTGGTAACGTCACTTACGTCTTCACCTATTCCCTTATGCACGGCAAGGAGTCGAAGATCTTTGCTGAGTCTGATGTCTACTACATCACTCACTCTGATGGTCGTGGCGGCTCAGGTGAGGACATCATCAACTGCTCCTTTGATATTGAGATCACCGGTCTGGATCAGAAAGCTGACTTCGTCAATGTGTATAGGATCCTCAGGACTAGTGAGGGAGGTACGCCTGATGTACAGCGCGTACAGTCCGTTCCTGTCAAGGGCAACGGCGTAGAGTTCCATGACTATGGCCAGCCAGGCATCAGCATCGAGCCACAGGCTATCCTGTATCTCGGTAGCAACACCATCATCGCTTCTACTCTTGCTGCTAAGGACAACACTCTCTTCCTCGGCAACCTTTCTATCCCCGGCTTTAAGTTGTCTGAGGAAGAACAGAAGACGATCAAGGACCACTATGCTGCAGGCGGCATAACCTTCAACCCTGTCGATGTGGAGCCTTTCAGGGCTCGACAGGCAGGTAAGGGTCACAAGGATATCTCTGTGTTGATGCCGTATGAGCATTACCCTGTAGCTATTCAGCTTATCAGTAAGACAGGTCAGGAGTCTAACCCTGTGCCTGTCGGTGTGTTCATAGCACCTGACTCTCCCTCAAGGCTTGTAGTATCTCCTCCTCCTGTGGTAGGGGACTACGTGGGCTACAGGGTCCTCATCCATTATCCATCGACGAAGGAGCGTAGGACAATCGCTAATGGCGTTCTCTCTCCTACCCTCTATACGGTAGCTGATAGGGAGGACGGTGTACCATACGCCTTCTCCTCATACTGCTTCAGGCCTATCACGCGCGATGAGCTGCTCCCAGAGAGTCTTGGTGATCTCACCGTGAATAAGTCTCTCTTCAGGAAGGAGGTGGACCAGCCGTTCTTCAAGTCAAGCTCCTCTACCGCTGGTCTTGCATCAGCTCAGGTAAGGGTGTGTGCTGAGATACAGACCTTCAATACCCCTGACATCCAGGACTGCTACGATGAGGATATCCAGCTTCACGTGAAGACCCTTGGTGCTCCCATCGAGTCATACGTCTACAGAGATACAAGGGTTGAGGAAGGGAAGTGGAGTGACATCTCTACTACATACGACCATGAGTCTCTCCTCAGGCCCTCATTGTCTACCACCATAGGATCAACGACGAGGCTTGAGCCAGGCTCTAAGATCCTGAAGGTGTCAAGCCTTGAGACCGACATGGTGGGTGTGGCTATTCCCCTCTTCTCTACCAAGGACACATCTGGCGGTAAGGTTGTCGAGAATACCACAGCACGACTCTCTGTGTATGGTAGGGCAACGACAGACGAGAGGATACTCAATGGCAAGACCTCTACATGGAGGAATGGTGGAGCATCACTGCAGAAGGTTGATGGTGACACGTACCTTGGCGAGGTGGACAAGATCCTCCCGGCTATCAAGGGTGGCGTGTCGCGTTTCCTCGGTGTTGATGGTAAGGGACAGGCTAGGTCAGTATCTAGTATCAGCGGTCCCACGAGGATGAAGTACGGCACGTCAGACCACTTCGTCGTCAAGCTCAGCAAGGATGACCTTGTCACAAACGAGGTCAAGCGTGATGGTCTTCCTACTAGCGCTGTGAGTGACTTCATGAATACCATGGAGGGCAGATGGTTCACACATGACTTCGATCCTCAAGGTGGTGCTAACCTCGGTGGTGCTAAGAACTGTTGGGGACCTGTCTCTATCGAGTTCCACGATGGTGACTTCCCTGATACGTCCTACGCTGATATAGCTACCACCTTCTTCTCGAGTGTTGAGGAAGTGAGAGAGAAGCTGTTCCCAAGCTGGCTTACCCTTGACGCTGATAACGGCAAGGAGACGTTCTACTATGCTACACCTCCCGGTGGTGTCTACTGGAACAAGCATGAGGCCATGGACGACAAGAAGGGGAAGATGCGCATCATCAGTCCATATACCAAGGACTCTGGTGATGTCATTGACTCTAACGGCGTACCATTCAGGCATTCGCTCTACAAGACTGACGCTACCTCTGTAGGTCTATGGCTTGCTTTCGTGTCAAGAGGACAGATAGCTAAGGGTGTGGGATCATCAAGCAACGACAGGGATAATCTGAGGAGGCTGATGAGAGAGATCCTCAAGGTAACAGCTGAGAAGCTCATGAGTAGGTACAACCAAGTTCCTGTCTCCTCAAAGAGTGTTGTCAAGGCTCCTCTTACCGGCTCAGTCCTTCCCATCGCTCTCATGACGAGAGAGGCTCCTGGGTATGACATCGACAGTCTCAGGTGGGAGTCCTACTCTTACGTAACGCCCATTGCTAAGAGTGCTACCGGAGGAGGTGACACCTACTACCAGACGACAACGCTCTTCAAGACTATCCCTTCCTCAGAAGCTAATAAGGTGACTGATATCATTGATATTCCTCTCCTCACCAGGGTAAACCAGCTTGGTAGGTATGACAGGAACATCGGCATCAAGACACCGCAGGCTATGAGTATGGACAACGTCAATAGGATGAACGATGTCTACAACGATAGGATGACCCTCAAGACGTACGACATCATCCCTGATTACATGCTTACGTCACATCACCCAGCGTCGTTCACCTGGAGTAAGACTAAGCAGAACGGAGAGTTCATTGACAACTACACGCACTTCAGTGGTGCATCTACAGCATCCCTTGATGGTATCTGTGGTAGTATCACTAGGATCCTCTCCTCATCAGACAGACTGTTCTTTGTACAGAGACAGGGCATAGGGCTCATCAACTACAACAGCAGAGTCCAGGTCCAAGCGTCTGATGGTGTGCCTATCGAGATCAGTAATAGTCGCAAGGTCGATGGCCACAGGTACATGTCTAAGGAGATCGGCACAGGTTCTCTGAGGAGGGTATGCCATTCCGCATCGGCCCTCTATCTCCTTGACGACCGCACCAGCACGCTTTACAGCCTCTCTGACGGCTTATCTCCCATCTCTAAGCAGAAGTCTATGCAAGACTATTTATCGGCCACCACAGGGGCTGTATTGCTCTCAGAGGGAGTTATGAATAGGATTCACGTCTGTACCAAGGATGAGGCGCTGTGCTACAATGAGGAGCTGCAGGCTTTTGAGTCCTTCTACGACTACAAGAAGATTGAGGAGATGTTCGTCCTTGGTCAGTCGGTCTACAGCTTGGCTTATGGGTATCTCTGGCATAACGAGTCGAAGTATGGTGCAGGTCTGTACAACCAAGCTCTTGACTGGTACATCCACTACAGGGTCAATCCTGAAGGTGCAGGCGAGGATAAGATCTTCACCAACCTCGACGTCCGTGGTGACACTTGGGATGGTGATAAGCTGATCACCCTTGACCTCACAGAGATGGACGTGTGGACGGAGTATCAGCGCACTATGGGCTATGGGATTACCTTTGTAAAGAACTATCCATCAGTGATGAAGGAGAAGTTTAGGATTTACAGAATACAGATCCCAAGGGACGCGCAGAGCAAGTTCAAGATGGATCGTATCAGGAATCCATGGATGCACCTCAGGCTCCACTCTAATGGTGGCTTGCTCTACAGGAGCATCATTCACGATATAACTGTTCACTATTACGAGTGATTGATATGACAGAATCAGAAATAAGGGCGGCAAGGGCGAGCCGTATCGCAGGTAAGATCTCGGGGGCTATCTCCGGGATCTCTGCCGTGCGTGACGCTTTCCTCACGTCCAGCAAGCTAAAAGATACTAGCGGTCTTGAGAAGGAAGCGCAGTACTATACAGGTCCTGTAGGCGCAGACAATAATGATGCCCTCATGGCTCAGTGGGAGGCTATCAAGCCACTTGAGTCCGTCTCCTACTCTCAGGTGAGAGATGACGGCAACGCTATTGGTGGTATCGCATCAGGTGTCCTTGGTGGTGCCGGTGCTGGTACCGCCTTCGGTCCTATAGGCTCTATCATCGGTGGTGGTCTAGGTCTCATCAGTGGTATTGCTGGTGCTTTCAAGGGTAGCGCTGATGCCAGAGAGCGACAGCGTCAGCTCAATGAGCAGAGGGCTATCGCCAACAATGAAGTAAATAGATCCTTCCTCACTGCAGCTCAGGCTGTGGATAGGAGTAACGACACCAGACTACAACAGCAGTTCTTCGCTGATGGTGGTGTCACTGAGTTTAACGCTGGTGGCACCCACGAGACTAACCCCAATGGCGGTGTCCAGTTCGGCATCAATGGTGAAGGCCAACCTATGTTGGCTGAGGAAGGAGAGATTAAGGTAGGTAACTATATGTTCTCAGATCGACTAGAAGAAAGCAAGGGTAAGAGCTTTGCCAAGGCGGCAAGGAAACTAGCTAAGTCCCTTGAGCAGCGTCCTAACGACCCTATCGAGAAGCGTAGGTTTGAAGTTGAGACGGCAAGGCTTGCGCAGAGACAGGAACAGATCAAGGCTATGAGCCAACCATCTCTTCCTCAGGGACAGTTGTTTGCCAAGGGAGGTGCTATCTCTCCTCTCCTCAGGTACGCTCCTGCAGCCCTCTCAGGTCTCAATGTCCTTCGTGATGCCTTCGGTGCGACTAACAGGGATGACTTCTCTAGGGCTGATAGGATCGAGCGTGAGTATGTAAAGACGTTTAAGGAAGCTCCTGTGAGGACACCTGAGATCGTCAAGGATACGTACAAGCCCTTCGACACTGACTACACAGCTAGCAAGATCATCGCACAGGGTAATGCCATCAGACAGGCTATCCTCAATGGCTCTGGCGGTAATGGCCTTGGTGCTACTGCAGGTCTCCTCGCAGCTGGTTACAACACACAGCAGGCTATCGCTGATGCTAAGATCAAGGCTGATGAGTTCAACGACCAGAGAAGGAGGGCAGCCATCGGCTTCAACCGACAGCAGGAAGCTCAGAATCTCCAGTTCATCCTACAGCAGGAAGCAGCTAACAGGCAGATCGCAGCACAGAGGTTGCAGGGTATTGAAAGGTCTGAGGCGATGAGAATGGCTGAGGAAGCAGCAAATGCGCAGGCTAGGTCTGCTAACCTCAACAACTTCGCTATGAACCTTAGCGCTATTGGTGAGACAGCCCTCAACAGGAGGCTGGTAGCTGCAGTCCATGGGTACACCTTCGATGATCTTGGTAACATCATAAGGACACCTGGGTACTCTCCAGACTATGCTTCTCCTCAGACCACGACACAGCCGGCTAATACTGGCACTGTCGATCTGACTAAGCTGTTCGACTGGACTAAGAAGTATGACCTATCTCTAGGAGCGAACCCTAGCGGTGTTGTATCACCGCCACTACAAGGGTTAGCCCTCCTCAAGAGACCTAAGTAATAGATATGGAAGAGTGGTGGCGAGAGTGCCATCATTCTTCCGTACCTTTGAAGAGATACTAATAATAATAGATAATGGCTAAAACGACAGTTACCACAGCGGTAATGCAGCCTACCTCCTTCGACCAGATGGCACGTATCATCGAGCCACTGGCCAGACGTGAGGAAGAGTACTATACTACCGCCATACAGTCCCATACAGACCTTATGTCGCTTTCCTCAGCCCTGTCTGCCGAGGATAAGAATAGTGACTTCTACAAGGGCACTATCGCGCCTATACTCTCTAAGCTCAGCGGTTACGCTGATAGGATAGCTAAGGAAGGTGTCGTCTCTGATGGTGCCTACAACAGAGTGATGATGCAGGACCTTGTTAAGCTCAAGGGCCAGTATGCACAAGGCGCTACCCAGCTCAAGGACGCCCTCACAAGGCGTGCTCAGTACAACGATATGGCTTCTAAGGCCAGGCTACAGGATCCCTCTGCAGTCGTCCTTGGTAAGGACCTATCCATCCAATCATTCATTGATGATCCCAACAAGGTATCACCTCTCCTCTTCTCAGGTGAGGATGCGAAGAGGCGTGCCTTCGACTACCTTGCAGCTTGGAGGAACAGTACACAAGACCTCAAGCTCATCGGGAACATCGATAGGCTTACTAGGATTTTGCGAACAGTAAAGGGGTCTAAGGCTGAAGATGTGTACAAGGCTATTGGCCAGCACTTCTCAGATCCCAAGAATCCTCTCACCGAGCTTTACAACCAAGTCCTTCACCAGGTCAAGTCCTCCTATGGTGAGGACATCAGGAAGCACCTTGATGATCCAGAAGCAAACTTCGCCCTTGTCCATGGCGTACAGCGTGGTATGATCGGTGCTGCAGGTGGTGATACAATGACTCCATTTGAGGATAAGGAGGCCATCATGAGGCTTCAGGCTAGCCTCTCAGCTGCTCGTTCTGGCGGTGGACGCAGGAACGGTGGTGGAGGAGGCGGTGGTGGATCTACCGATGAAAAGGGTGGGTCCATCGATGTCATTGCTCGAGGTGGTGGTGTAGCTGTCGGCTCTGCAGGTGTTAAGGGTAAGACGCTCCTTAACTCTATCTACAAGTCCGCAAAGGACAGGTTTTATAGGCTCCCATCTCCAGCAAGAACGCCATCGAACTTCGACACTATCCTCACCGAGTCATACATGAAGGCCTTCGGTAGCCAGAACCTCCCAGAGGTGGCTAAGCTCCTCAAGCCTGCAGGGTTTGCCTGGAACGGTAATAAGCTGGTTGCGCCATCCACTAGGTCAGCAGATGGTAAGGGTGTTCAGTTTAATCCCGACTTCGATAAGCTGGGCAGTACAGCTGCACTCAATAATAGGCTATATGCCATGACAGCAAGGAACAACGTCGCAGGTGAGTTCAACGTGTCAGCTCAGACGGCCAACGATATCCTCAAGAACGCAATCACCGGCGTTCATGGTGCTGTGTATGGCGACAAGAATGCTTACGCCCAGCTCGGTCTTAATGACATTGAAGGTCAAAAGGTCGATGAGTTTATCACCCTTGTAAGAAGTGGCTATACGCCTAAGGATGCGAAGATTGGTATAACCTCTGACGGTAGGCCTTATTATGAAGCCTCGTTCTTTGACAACCAGAGTCAGACTAACAAGCGTTATAGAGTACCCCTTGCCGACTCTAAGAACTTCCAACAGCAAGCCGGCGTGGGTTCAGCATTAGACTTTAACCCCTCTGAAGAATCACTGATGAGGCTCAAGCTGTACCTTGCTAAGATAGAATCAGTACAGAACCTCAAGCGAGAGTCTGGTAATATCGATGAAGAACAGGTCTTACAGGGCCAGCAAGTTTATGATATGGTCACCCAGCCAGTTGGTGCACCTGACCCCGGACTTTTATTAGAACAACATTATGGGAAGAGCAAAACGAAAGGTTTTTAGACCCATCTTCGGTAAGGACCTATCCTCCAGCGCAGGTCGTAGGTCTCAGGAACAAGTAGACAATTCGTTCCGCGCAGCGCAGCTACAGTACGAGATAAACGCTGAGAAGTACCGCGCTTCAGCTATCAGGAATCTCGGTGAGAGCCTTGAGGGTCTCAATGAAGCTGAGAAGCAGATTCTGATCGACAAGGCGATCGCCGACATCATGCCTAAGGAGGAGAACCCCTTTGCAGATATCAGCTCCAACCCTGATGCCGTAGGCGCTATTCAGGCAGACGAGGAGAGGTTCAAGGCTGGTAGTCAAGTTGACTATGGTCTTCTTGACAAGGCTGAGGTGTGGATGAATGCATCTATGAATAAGCTCCTTGCTAACGCTACCCAGTCTATCAAGGCTGGGTCAGACGTTATCAGGGGAGCCTCTGACTACTTCTTCAGTGGGAATGATGTATCACCTAATTACATGCTCAGTGAAGCCGTAGAGCGTGAAGGGAAGGGTGCGCTCTACAATATCTTCGGTGCAGGTAACAAGTACCTAGCTGAGACTGCTGAGTCTGCAGATAGAGCTATTCATGGTGCAGAAGCATCACTGGCTAGCCGAGGTATGGACTCTGGCTTCTGGCATGCTGCATCAGACATGGTGGGGCAATGGGGTTTCACCTATGGTGGTATGGGCACTGCTGCTCTTGGTCGTCTGGCAGGTGGTACCTTCTCAGTCTTCGGTAAGATTGCTAAGTCGGCCTCTACAGCAACTAGGTGGGCTAAGGCATCTGAATACACGAGGAAGCTGTTCTCTGCAGGGTCACATCTCTATGGCGCACTCAGTGAAGCCGCCGTAGAGTCGTACGGCGTGAGCAAGGCTCTTGAGGAAGCCAAGGGTAGTCAGCTCGCTCAACTGAGGAGCATGATGCAGAAGGACTTCGATCAAGACTTCTACTCCTATGAGCGTAAGTACGGTGCCATCAAGTTCAGTGACTTTGCTGATAACATTCTTACTTCCTCAGGCATGGATCCTAGGCTCAAACGAGAAGTGGCCAACGTCCTATCTGGGAAGTCAGAGAATGCCTCTCCTAATGCCATAGCTGCAGCCAACGCTATCGTATCACAGTACAAGGATCAGGCTGAGAAGGCTATCCTGCAGAACGCCAGTGATGAGATTGACCAGCGCAATGGTCTTGCCTCAGGATGGACCGCAGGTCTCAACACCTTCATCCTCACCTTCATGAATAAGTACTCCTACGAGCTGGCCACTGACAAGCTCGCTGGTGCTAACCGTCTGAAGAAGGCTGGTAGGTTTGGTGTTCTCGGTAGTACACTCATCAACGCTACATCAGAAGGTATTGAGGAAGTAGTACAGGGTGGTATCAGCAAGGGCGCAGAGAGTCTCGGTAAGAGAGCTGTTGATGAAATGCTCCGCGCCTCTACCATCTCAGAACGTAACAGCACTTCTATCGGCGTCCTTGGCTCTCTTGGTGAGATTGGTAAGGGCGTGTGGGACACTACATTCTCTGCGTCTCCATGGGTTGACGAGGCTCTCCCTGCTATCGTCAGCACTCTCCTCATACCCATGTATAAGGGTAGTAAGATGGTTGGGTCAAGGGATATGGTCAATGAGAGGACCGATGCCTTTGGTGACCCTCGTGGTGAGAAGAAGAGCTGGTTAAGCAAGCTCTATGATAGTAGCCCCATTGGCTTCGCCGGCGTTGAGCGTTACCGAGACTACAAGTACAGCGGTGGCAAGCAGCGTACCTCTGATGAAGCTATTGAGGCTATGTCCAAGATCATCAAGGGTAAGCACGACGATCTCACCAAGGAAGAGAAGAGGGTAATGACTGAGGTCTTCGGTCAGAACTATGCTGAGACGGTCCATGAGACTTACCAGAGTGTGGTTGATGCTATGGCTTCAGCTGACCGTATGAACACTCTTCTTGAGAAGGTAGCTCAGTCCACCTCAGACTCTACCGATGTCGCCGTAGCAGAGGAGCTGGCTAAGGCTCACAATGTAGCTACTATGCTTAGTGTCATCGGCAACAGCTCTATCGGCTTGGCTAACTTCAATAAGCGAAACTTCGGTCAGTGGACCTCTGACCTTATGAGGTCTACTCGCGAGTTCGGCGCTGACATGGGTCACGCTATCTCTTCCCTCTTTGGTGCTAACACTGAGGAGAAGGAAGCCAGGTATCAGGCTGCCGTTGCTAAGCGTGAAGCTGATAAGGCTGCACGTGAGGAAGCAAGAAGGTCTGAGTCAGATCCATTCTCCGAAGTTCCTGACAATCTCAGACCCTTCCTCAACTTCCTTGATGTCAAGGAGACTGATGAGGCTACACTGGTCAGCATCGCTAGACAACGTATCGAGAACACACTCGATTCTGAGGAGAGGCAGAAGATGCAGGAGGCCTACTTCCAGGGCGAGGGATCTGACAAGCTCACTGAGAAGGCCATCAAGGATATTGCTGGTGAGATCAACAAGCAGAAGCATACTCTCGCTGACATCGCTGTCGACTACACCAACACTATGAGGTACCTCGATCTTGGCACTAAGGCCGGAGAACTCAGTGGCAGAGAGAAGAGTCGTATCGCCGCAGCTGCAGCTAGCTTCAATCACCTCAGGAGGCTCTCCTTAGAACACATGGATGCGTTTGAGGAAGAGGTAGCTGGTCTATACAAGGAAGCCTCACAGAGTCTCGAGAAGCGTATTACCGAGCTTATCAAGGATCGTGAGGATATGCGCAGCAACCTCAATACTGATGATGAGAAAAGGAAGAGTCGTCTTGAGGACTACATCGATCAGACTAACAAGGCGATCGAAGAGCTTGAGAAGCAGATGCGCGCTCTTGAGGAAGCCCAGAAGAAGTATGAGGAATCTAAGAAGGGAGACTTCTCTCACGCCCTTGGTGGCTGGGATGAGTTCACCCAGAGATTCGACAGCTTCTCCAAGCTCAATGAAGCTCACATCGATGCAGCCTTCATGGCAGGTAATGATGAGCTTGGTACTAAGCTCGCTGAGATGACCCTTGTTGATGAGAAGAAGTCTGAGAATGGCAAGCTGGCTCTCAGCTTTGCTAGGCAAGCTATGCAAGGTGTAGAAGCCCTTGACAAGATGCTCGAGGGGAAGAATAACACCGATATACTTGTAGCAAGGGCAGCTGAGGAAGAGAAGAGGCAGGCTGAGCAGGATGCGGCTGACGCTGTGAGGAATGGTGAGCCCAAGGAGGATGTTGACAGAGCCTTAGATAGTGCTGAGTCGAACGGCTTAGAAGGCGACGAGGTTGATGTCGCAAAGGCTGCAGCAGCTAAGGCCGCTGAAGGTGAAGGATCAGAACTGTCGAGGTACAGGTCCTCTGTCCGCAATGCTATCAAGAATACCCTCAAGGGTAATGAGGACTTCATGGGGATACTTCGTAGCTTCGAGCTTGATAGTGATGCCATCGATAAGTTTATCGATGACCTCATCTCCATGGTAAACGATGTAGTCGATGTAGACCCCAATGGCGGGTACACCGATTACAAGGAGGCTATGACTGATGCCCTCAATCTTCTTACGGATCGCCAAAACAATCCTGATCTAGCTAACCAGATCTTCGGGCTTAATAATGACGACCTCATCTCCGCTGTAGCTGAATGGATAAAGGGTAATATCGATGAGTTCCCTCAGGATCCTACCACTCCAGCGCAGACTCTACAAGGTAAGCCATCAAAGCCTAATGGTGAGCGCATCGTGGACTCTATAGAGTTTGACCAGGCTACACAGCATGATATAGAGTCTGCATCTATTGGTGGCGTGACAGTCCTCAACTACAGCATGTCACAGCGCCTCCAGGAACTCTTCCATGGCAAGAATGCCATAGTCAACCTCCTGAGCAAAGGCAGTGCTACTATCAACACGTCTATCACCTTTGCTGATGGCAAGGCTACGATAAACGTGTCGATCAGTGCAGGGTCCGAAACATATGAGTTTAGCTTCAGCCTTGGGTATGATGATCTAAGGAATCGCCTGCAGATGGGTGTTAGCCTTAGCACTCTTATCGGCGACATCGTCAATACGATGGTTAAGGTCAATGAGAGGAATATCAGGAAGGCGTTTGAGGCAGCAGGCAAGGACTATGCAAAGAAGAAGAATGAGGCTAAGAAGAGCGCTGTAGGCAATCAGAATAGCGGTGAGAAGAACAACGAGGGTCGACCTTCAGATACTAAACCTAAAGTACATGAAGGCCCAGTTCCAGGATCTACAGAGCCTACATCTCCAGCTACCGATCCTACAGATGATGATGGGAGCAAACCATCTCTTCCTCATACCGGACGACTCACGCTGTGGGATCAGTATAACCCTGGACTCAATGAGGCAAATCTCACCTCTCTGTCTGAAGAGTGGCAAGAGAAGATAAGGAAGTGGTATGAGGAAAAGAACGTAGGTCTCAACCTCAAGAACGCTAAGGGTAAGGAGGTCTTCTATGGCTTTGCTGAAGAGCTATCTGAGAATGGCGATGTCAGTAACTCCCCTATCGTTGTCTATGTAAAGGACGAGCAAGACCAGTTCGTGCCCATCGGTCTTCTCCCTGATCACACGACAGGCAACACCCAGGTCCTTATCGACAACATTCGTGCTGTAGCTACTGAGGACAAGAAGTTCGACATCTTCTCTTCCTCAGACCTCAATGCTCCGAAGGCAGCTATCAGCAAGGTTAAGTACTCTCCATTCAAAGCCAAGCGTGTTCGTGGTGATAAGACTATCGACGCTGAGACTATCGAGAATGGTATTGAGGAAGAGCTGAAGAGAGGTCAGGTAGCTATCTCTGTCACGGCGTTCCCCAATGGGGACAATCCTCCAACGATCAAAAGTACCACTCACGACAAGGACCTTGATAGTGAGACCGCCGAGGTGATCGATGCGTTTATAAAAGAGAAGGAATCATTCCTAGCTCAAAATTACGGACAGACTTACCTGGTCGTTCTTGTCAATGGCAAGGATGGTCCTAAGCCTACACTGGTTGGTATTAAGGGCCGAGACTTGATCGTTGACCTCGTGCAAGGTACAGCAGAAGATAGTGAGGTTTCAGATCTGGCTGATGAGTACATGGATAAGCTCACAGAAGAGTTTAAGAAGGCCATGGAGACACCAGATGGCGAGGCTTCAGGGGTTTATGGAGAAAAGTACTCTAGTGTATTCGGCAGCTCCTTTGTCTATTCGGTTAAGCCTCTTCGCGATGCTGATGGTAATGTAACTCAAGTTGAGATCACATTCCCCAAGCGACTAAACGAGGGTAATATCCAGAGCTCAGCGCCTGTAGTCGTAGATATCGACCTCTCCTCAGGGGATACCATACAGGCTCTTGCTAACGCTATCGTCGATGCGATGAAGAGTTCTGGCAAGGAGAAGCGTAGGACGGCTATCGCTGAGTCTATCATGGGGAATAAGGAGAAAGTTGAGGACGTTATGACCAGTGGCATGCGAATGACTGAGGTGCGTGACGAGGCCGGCTTTGAAGCTCTCTCTGAGGAGAAGGGTGGTGAGGAAGGCAACAAGACAACTCCTGAACCTACTACTCCTCCTCAGGGACCTGAAGGCACGAAGACAATGCCTAGGGTGTCTACAGCTGCAGCGAGCAATGAAGGTAATGGTGACGGTTCATTCGGTTCCGCCGGCCAGGATTCACTTGAGAAGATCAAGGATGACTTTGCGAAGAACCTTGTTGACAAGGGGTACAGCGTCGTTGTCAAGAGCTCTACGTCTCCTCATATAGCAGCTGTCGATAATGGTAGGATCTACATGTTTGAGATCAACCCTGTCGACGGCACGTACAATAAGGTCGAGTGGAGCGCGATGCATCCTACCCTCAAGGCTGATGCTTTCGCCCTTATCAATAGCGCGCTGTCATCAGATTTCAAGAGTAGCAAGAATGGTAGGCTCCTCGAGTACGGTGAGGAGATGGGTGGTTCCACTCATACTATAACTGTACGTAGGTCTACCAAGGGTATGTCTACTGGTGGCAAGAAGAAGAGTAGTGGTAGCAATGCTGATAGGATTGTCAGGCTAGCTAAGGAAGAGAAGCACGTTGCGGCTCATGCTATCAAGACAGAGCCAACGCTTAGAGGTCTTGTCCTTGAGCTTGCAGCTAAGGGTGTCTCATCTGGCACGCCAATCTACTTCTCTGAGCACACCATCAATGGCAAGACCTATGGCGGTGGTCATAAGGTTATCCTACAGGCTGAGGATGAACATGGCAATGTCCACAGTGTAGAGGTTGAGATCGACAATGAGCTCGGTGCCAAGATGGACAAGATCGCAGAGGATGTGCGAGAGCTATCTGTCAAGAAGGTCTCCGAGGGGTTTGCTATGATCTCTGACGTGAAGATGAAGGATCTCAACAGGGATGTAATCACTGGCGAAGCAGATATCATCTTCCTCAGGAACGATGGAGAGAAGGGTGAGGGCATAGTCGCCGACATCAAGAGCACTCTTATTGCGTCTGAGGACTCATCTCCAGCTGAGGCGATCCGAAGGAGCCAGCACGATGGTGTCTATGCTACAACTAAGTATAAGGCCCAGATTGATGGCTATGAGACGCATATCAAATCTCTCGGCTTCAAGATAGCTGAGCAAGGGTATGTTATTGCTGTCGGCTATGCTACAAGTAACGGCGCAACCGTTGTCGAGGCTATGTCTCTAGACGAAAAGGATCTTAACAGGCACAGGAAGACACTCAATCGCGGTACAAAAACTGGTCGTAATGGTCTTAACCCTAACGATGAGGTTGAGGCTGATCCTTACGAAGAGAGGGAAGCTCTTTTGCCATTTGAGCGTGGAGACGTATACAAGGAAGCTCACGATGTAGCTAAGCTCCTACCTCAGGGTCTGCTATACCAGGCTATCAGGATCCATCAAGGTATCGCTGAAGTGACTCCTGGTGTCTGGGGTAGGTACCGTAATGGCATTATCGAAGTTGCTAGTGGTGCGTCAGCTGGTACACTCTACCATGAGGCTATGCACTTCATCTATGAGAAGCTCCTAACGGACGCTGATAGGGGTATGCTAGTCTCAGGCTTGTCAGAGGTGACTGAGGAACAGATCAGAGAGATCTTTGGCAACCAGATACCTATCGCCTACGCTCGTGATGTCAGAGAGCTCTCTGCCGAACTCTTCCGTCTGTGGATGCAGACTAAGGGCGACAAGAAGGCTCGTAAGGCTCTTGAGGAGAAGATTACTAAGCTAGCGCCTAAGAAGAAAGGCTTCTGGGGTCGATTGCAGGCCCTCTGGGAGCGTATCAAGGCAGCTCTGGGGTATACTCCCACATCGAGCGTCGTAAGCGTCCTGACGGGCATTGAGGGCGGTAACTACTCTCATGTGTCTGTAGCCTCAAGAGTGAACGCTACTAACCTCTCCTCACCTATGGAGGGCGTGGTAGAGTCAATGCTCAGGTACGGTCTTATGAGTGAGGAAGAGTTTAACTCTTCTTATGATCCTTCCTCAATCATGGCCTCAAGGAATCTAGCTCAACTTATCCATAAGAAGCTCATGGAGCTTGCGTATGAAGCCCTGAGTGACCTCGAAGGCGACAAGATCGAGACGAGCCACGCTGGTAGTATCAGGCGTAGAGAGGGCGATATTGACGATGCCATTGCTGTCCTTCGTGATGCAGCATCTACATCTGAGAAGGCTAAGCACACTGTTGAGATCATCGATGAGCTTGGTATCGATAGCCAGACCAAGACGGTCCAGGAGATGGATGCTCTTGAGGAAAGGACAGATAATCTCCTTGGTCAAACGCTTGCAGGCTGTAGGTAGTCATCACCTGTAGCTTATACAAAAAGAATCCCCCATCCTTCTTCAGGGTGGGGGATCTTTCTTCTCTTACAGTTCGTGATTATTCATCATCATCAGAGTCTCGGTGGAAGACTCCGTAATCGAGGACTGCATCACCGGCTAGGTTGTTGTACTTCATGAAGAAGTTATCAGGTAGCGGCGTGAGGTATGTAGGCTGGTACTTCTTGATATCCTTCATCTGCTTCTCGCGGAATGAGTCGCCCACGAATGGTATGTTGAACATGTTCCTACCGATGATACCGACAACGAAGACATTCCAGAAGGTCCTGTCTGCAGGAGATCCATTCTCCATGTCATTCTTGTACCTTCTCCAGGCCTTGACAATGAAGCTATCATCAGACTCCTCGATGTACCTGTTCTCGTTCTCCCACTCAGTAGGGTTAGCCTTCTTCTTCCCCTCCTGACTGTTATTCACGATCCTGTTGTACGTGTCACCTATACCGCTAAACAGGCTCATCATGGTCTTGTACCCTGCTACACCACTAGTTGCCATAGACTCGATACTCTGACCGAAGTCCATCTTCTTCACGCCTGCACCAGCACCAAACATATTGTTCTGCACCATAGCCATAGCGAAGGCGATAGGATCGCCAGGATGAAGCTCGTTAGAACCAGCGCTGGCTAGACCGTAGAGGTCAGCGATGATGCCAAGGCTTATATCCTTCATCTGCTTATTCAGGAACCTCTTCGCCGTCTCCAACTGCTGAGATGTTGATTTATCTGCAGCCTCATTGTACCTTGCGTAGTTCCTCCTCATGCGATCATAGAGGTCTGTATGGATCAATCCGAGTTTAACAGCGTAGGGACCGAGAAGCGGGGTAAGGGACGTGAGGAAGTGCAAGGCTAGCTGAGCCAGCGTTTCATACCAAGGCTCATCATCATCGTCATCAGCAAAGCCCATGGTGAGCATAGCTACGTATAGAGTGTCAGTAAGAGCCCTCATGGCGTGCACGATCAATGCTGACCTACCGAGACGATGCAGGTTGTTAGCCTGCATATCTGACAGGTGGAACTTCTTCTGCACTGCACCTCTAAGCGTCTTGCTGATCATGAAAGGAACAAACATTGCCACTGCAGCTGTACCCAGCGCGTGCATAGCACTGATGCTATCCTTTCCATCTTCACCCTTGACGTGCATCATCTTCCACAAGGTAGTATATGCTCCTTCCTCAAACTCCTGGTTCTGCGCGTTGTACCTAGTACCCCTGAACATATCAGAGATAATCACAGGCATCCAGTTGCGGAAGGTGAGGACTGCCCTACCAATAGCGTACGAGTTTGCAGCCGCCCTGTCATTGTCGTTATAGGCACCGAGAGTTCTCTGTGTACCAAGGAGCAACCTCTGAGAGTGACCGCCAAGCCAGTTGTACATCTCTTCTCTGTTCTTAGCACCAGAGAACGCTATAAGAGAATCCTCGACGAACTTGGTCATCCTTACCCCCTCGGGAGCTTTGAGGTCCTTCATATAGTCGTAGAGAGACTTCCCCTTGAACTTCTCCTTAGCCTCTGGGTTCAGCTCACCAGCCTCTACATTGAGAAGATAGGCAATAGCGAAGCTCGTCTTCATCCACTCATCACCCATGGTTAGAGGAGCCATAAGCGTCTCAGTGGAGAACAAGCTCATCAGTGACCTGACCTGCGAGACATTGCCTTGCATGAAGGCTTCTCGTCCATCGTGGCTAGAGTCCATGAGGAAGAGAAGAGATGTGAGAGGATCCTCAACGATACCCCTCTTATTGAACTTCCACCTACTGGGGATCTCTCTATGAGCGAGAAGGATGGCCTTTACCAGTGATGTGGCGTTATATCCTGTACGACTATCACCTAAGGCTGTAGCCCTGAGGAAGCCGTTGATGAGGTTCTTAATACCTGACACAGCATTCAGACCAAGGCCTGTCACATAGACAAGGTCGTTGAAGGGATCCATCGCTGCATCCAACCTCTTATCCCAGTCAGGTCTCTCATCATTGATGACGTTCTTCTCGTAGATAGTACGATTAATGTACGCATCATAGTCAGCCATCTTGTCTCGTCCGACTCCATTCTTTCTGCTGTGGTAGCCTCGATTCTCTACGTCAAGGATACGCGTCAGCTCTACGATATGCCTGATAGCTGCCATCCTAGTATAGTAGGCCGAGGAAGCAGCATAATTCTTCATCGCACCGATAGGGTCAGTGAGATAGTCTACATCTGGATTCTTCGACAGCTCAAGGCCAAACTGGGTGTAGCCCTTAGGCTTATGCACGAAGAGTAGCGTTCCAAGTGGGTCACGTGTATGCACGCCCTCATACTCCTCAATACCAATAACACCACCAAGGATTTTCTGCTTCCAGTTGATAGCTGCAACCCTCTTGATAGGATTGAGCTCCTTTGAGGATCCACGCCTGGCAAAGAGTGGTAGCTTCCATGGCTCGGGCTTTAACCCAGACCATACATCCAGATCCTTCTTTATGTCATACAGCGCGTCGACAAATTCCTTCTGTCCATCACTGAGGTTATAGTACTCCTCATTCCTAAAGAAGTCCCCAGGTAACGTCTCTACTATATCAGAGCCGTCTTCTCTCTGTCCAACGATGTACTCCTCTGTGAGCTTTGAGCCATGCTCTCGTTCCCACTCTTCCTTATAGTATTCTTCTAAGCCTCTCCTTTCTTGATGGACAGACTCATAGTCCATGTTGGCTTTGTGTATCCTTCGATACTCCGCCAATTTCTCATTGAGTCCTTTCTCTACCTTCTCTGCGATCTTCTCCTTCTCGGCTTCGAACTCCAGCCACTTGAATGGTGATACGATCTCACCGGTGATACGGCCATTCTTGTCACGTCTCAAAGACCACTGATCCTCGTTCTGCAGATTGTGCTTCTCCTTGATCTCAGTGAGCTTGCTCTCTGTTGCCTGAGACCTGGCCATAATAGCCATGTTCCCTCTGTTCTCCGTAGCCTTGATGAATCGAGCAATGAGAACGTGGATGAGGTCTCCGTTGGTAGCTACTGGCGTGAGGAAGGCCGAGAACTTGTTGTTCTTCGATGAGTACTTCCCCATGTCTCGGATAATCTCATCCTTCAGAGCTGCTCTTGCAGCGCCTTCGGTTTCAAATAGCTTGTTGCCATAGCCATCCTTTGCATCCTTAAAGTACTTGATGACCAGGTCTATTATGATCTCAGCCATCTTATCCTTGAGGTCGTACTTCTTTATAGATGCATCAATACTCGTCTTGTTATCCGAGATGTTCTTCCTGATTTTCTCTGTAAACGCTATCAGCCTAGCTCTCTCGCTATCAGACATCTGTATAGCCTCTGACCCCTCCGTCTTATTAAGCATCAATATGATGTCATTGGCAAGTTCTTCGTTTTCCTCAAGATTCTTTGCCACCATATAGATGTTCCTGAGGAGAGAGGCAGAGACGTTATACGCAACAAGACTCTTATCACCATTCGTTAGGATGTTATCCACGTCCTTCATCTGGTCTACAACGGCAGACGCATAGTCGTTCATGATAGTCAGGCCCTCAATGAGGCTATCTATAGCGTCCACAGCGATAGCCGTGCCAAGGGCTGAGTTCACTCGACCTGATGCAACACCAAGCAGGTTTCGGGCTCCATCGATGTAATCGATCCTATCCTCGTCAAGGTTAGTCCTAAAGAGCTCGCCCTTCTTGACTGACTGACTGTAGAAGGCGTTGATCCTACTCTTTAGCTCCTCTGCGATCCTATTGATCCCAGCGATCTCATTCTTGATTCCTGTGCTGTTAGCGATGGCAGCATACAAGCTCCTACCCTTCACGATCTCAGAGAGGTGCTCATTAGAAAGCAGCGCCTTCTTGGCTACAATCTTACTGGCATAATCCCTGAAGAGTCTGTCGGTGTGCTCTACCTCATTGAGGAAGACTCCGTCAGTGATGCCATGGAAGAGATCCTTGATAGCCTGCCAGATGCGGCTGAGGAAGGAATAGTGTTTTCCTTCGTACTGTCCGAGGATATGCTGAGTGAGGAGCTTGGCCATTGCCTCTCTCCTCAGAAGGTCCTGTGAGCCATCATAGAGCTCGCTGTACGTCTCAAACTCCTTGCCTAGTATCTCCTTCACCTGGGCACTAGATATCGCGTTAGAGAGCCTCTCACGCAATGCTGGTGGTGCAAACTCCAACGCGATGTGTGCAAGCTCCTCGGTGAGGACCTCATTAGATGAGCCATTAGCCACGCGGATGAGTGCAGCCAGCTTATTGGTGGCTTGTGCGGTCTCGAGGAAGACGGTCTCGCCTGCCTGTCTCAGTCCTTCCTCAATGGCCTCGAAGTGCTCTACAGGAATGCCGTAGTGTTCAAGGAGCGCCATGATCCTACCACGTAGGACAGCCTGCCTCTCAGCATCAGCCTTGGCTTCCCTATCCTCGGTATAGGACAACTTGTATCCTTCCTCAGTCACCTCAGGCACCAAGGGCGTACGCTCGGAGATAGGATCCTTGTTACCTTTCCTCACAGCCGCAAAGGCAGAATCGTAGGTCTCAAAGTGATTATCCTCGCCAGCATACGTACGGACCATATAGGATCCGTACGAGCTAGCAGGGAACATATCCCCGACCGGGGTCAGGGCCAGGACATCTCGTCCTGACCACTGGCCTTGATCGTTTTTCTTTAGGTCATGCCCATAGTCTTCAAACCACTTGCTGATGGATGCGTAGTAGGCATCTACTGTCGCGTTCCTATCTTGCAAGATGTCTCCAAGCTCCATGAACATCTTACTTCTCTCTTTCCCACGCGGTGTCTCAACCGTTGGGTACATTACACATGACTTACTCATTGTCTACATGCATTATTATTCTCTTCTGTTTGAGTCTTCTCAACCTCTGCTATCACGCCAAAGAGCGGAGAGTATGATACGGCTTCTGAATGAGCCTTGGCCTTGAGTGGTCCGGACTGCTCTATCAACCCATTCTCAGCCAGGCGAACGAGATTCAGCTTCTCAGGCTGCGCTCTCTGGAGCGAAGGTAATAGATAGTCTCCGTCCATCCTATAGTCGTTGTACAGCGTTCCATCCTCGGTCACGATACCCCTTGGGTCGATCCTGGTGTAGACCGTGTCCCCTGCGTAGGCTCTACTGTCTATGCCCTGGACGTAGATGATGCCACGGTTGGGCTGATCCTTATCTGCGATGACATAGACAGGATCCCTCTTCTCACTTGTCACCATGATATAGTCAGGAGCGATACCGCCTGTGGTCTCCAGTAGTGCGACAGCGTCTTGCTGTGGCACAACACGGCCAATCTTCCTGATGTTCTCCCTGACGTAGTTCTGCATGAACTGATGAGTGAACTCAGTATCTAGCTCCTGTCCAGCCCTCAGCTCAAGGGCATCGAACTTGATCCTCTCAAGCATCGCGTTGCGCCCCATCATAAGAGCCTTCACTGACTGAGGTATAGCCTGTAGCATAGCCTTCATGTTCGGATTACCACTCATGTAGGTTGCGTACAGAGCTAAGCCCTTGAGGAGCTCATAGTCCCTAAGAGCCTTTGCACGCTCTACACCGGTCAGTCGAGTGTTGTGCGCCTGCTCGATGATATCCTCAAAGGCAGCTGTAGCCTTCGCCATGGCCTTCTCCTCACTCGGAGTACCAAGACTCTTGAAGACCAACGACTGGAACGTCCTCTTCTTCCATTGCTTGTCGATGAGGACAGGTACGATGTTCTCCTTGCCGAGACCTACTATCTTCTTCAGGGACTCTGGTGCAGTCCTATTGAAAATGTCTGGGAACTTGGTGATAATCTCCTGCGCCAGGACATTCTTCTTTTCCTCATCCTCAGAGTAGGTAGTGATAGCTGAGCTTACGTACTGATCGTATGCAGAGAGGAACTTCTTAGTAAAGTCCATCGTAGGCTTTACACCGAGTCTCCTAGCCGTCTCTACGATAGAGAGGGCAAACATAGGTGATACCTTAGGGTTGTAGACAGACTCTGCATACATCGTTCCGAAAAGACCAAGGCCCAGATACATCCTGTAGAAGTGCCCATCCTTGTTCTGCTCGATGAAGGTCTTAGTGGTAGCATTAGGACTGAGCCCTGGCAGAGTCCTCAGTGGTACGATGATACCCTCATGCCTGATATACCTGTGATTCTGCGCGCGCTCGATCTGGTCGATAGACTTGACCATAGCGAAGACAGACTCATTGACACCACCCTTAGGTCCGCTTGAGGAGACATCAGACTTGCTCTGGAAGACAAGGTCCTTGATCTCTGATGCAGCATTCACCACGTCTATGAGGAGGTCAGCAACACGCTTGACGGACTCCTTCGTTCTTAGATCCAACTTATTGAATGCCTCTACTACCTTGTCGTCAGTAGCATTGAGAGCCTCCTTGATGAGATCCTGGGTCTCGAACTTAGAACATTCTATAAGGTCCTCCATAGACACGTCTACAGATCTATTGCTTTTAACCTCACCGCCCTGAGCTAGCGCCTTGAAGAGAGCCTGTGATCGTCCCTCATCACCCTCGAGGTTGGCAATGTGCTTCCACAGAGGTGTGGCAGTGATAAGACCAATGATGCTCCCTGGCACACCCATCCTCACCATAGTGGCGATGATAGACGCATTATCCATAGTGATGTCAGCAAGACCGATCACAGGGTCCTTAGCGTTATCCACAGATGCAGCGCTGTACTCCTCAAGGATACGAGAGACATACGTCTTGTCGTCGCCTATCATTCCATTGAGTGACTGATATGTTGCGCCAGCGATCTTAATGGGTTTCTCCAGCTCGAGGAGCTGTGCCTGCTGGAAGACGCTCGTAGCGGTGTTCTCATTAGCGAATACACCTACGAGACCGAGACCAGCCTTGTTCTGTCTCTGCATCTCCATCTCCACCTCAGACAGGGCGATGTTCTTGCCTGACCTAAAGATATCTACGATCTCATTGATCTTGTCGAGGTCGAGGTTATGCAGGTATTCAAAGATGACCTTGTCACCGATCTTCTTGTCAGCCTTGTCGTCAAGGACCTGCTCAAGGATCTCCTCAAGCCTCTCCTTGCTTATCTTACTGATGATGTAGCCAATCTTCAGGTCCTTCTTCACACCATCATAACCGCCAGGCTGTGCCATCTCTAAGGCCGCCTGTGGGCTCCTCAGAACGCCTCTGATGATGTCAAAGAGTACGTTGGTTCTCTGCCTTTGGTTGAGATCCCTGGTGTTGACACCGCCATTCTTGAAGACTTCTGCAGCTGAGTAGTTGATGTCAAGAACTGCGGGCCTCTTAGGCATCTTCTTGTCACCTCTGATCTGAGCCTGACGCACCTTCTCATCATAGTCCTTCTTGATTTCAGCGATCTTCTTTTTGCCAGGACCAACATCCTTCTTCATAAAGAAGAGCTTGTCGACGTCGAAGTCAAAGCCCGCCTGAGCAATACACTCATGAGGAACCTGGATAACACCACCGGCAACACGAGGCAGGAAGCCCACGATACGGAGAGGGAAGGCTGAGTACTTAGACTCGGTAGGAATACGATAAGCTACAAGCTCAAGGAGATCCTCTCTACCATCCTTCTCAATCTTCTTGACATCGATCTCTCCCTTCTCATTAGCGTACTCAAGGATCTCGCTAGAGTGTGGCGTGACACGTACAGGTACGTAGTCGATGGACCCATCCTCCTTGTACTGAACCTTCAGGTCGTTAGACGCTTCAGCTGAGCTCATCTGGATGAGTGATCCCCCAGGGACCATCATCTTATAGATCTTCTTCGCTGCCATCGCGTAGAAGGCAGAGTGCAGAGCATCCTGGAACGAAGGATCGTAGATGTCGTTCGTGAAGTGCTTACGTCCGTACTCGTCTACGTGAACCTCAAGGTAGTCCTCGCTAGATGGATCGTAATAGTCACTATCCATAAGTGCATCAAGTATCTTTCTCCTCAGACGATCGAAGCGCTTGTTGTAGCTCTTGACACTCTTCTTGCTGATACCCTCGCTGTCAGGGTTCATCTCGATACCTGACTTGATGAACTCATCGATAGCGTGCTGACCTACGATCTCATTGATGGCTGCCTTGATCTGATAGCCAGACACCTCTACTCCGGCGATCTCAAAGGTATCCAGGTTATTGAGGTTGGTCGTGATGATCTTCCTCAGCTGTGTACCAAGCCTCTGCCACGTGTTGAAAGAGTGAAGGGGCGTTGAGGTCTGGATACCATAGTACTTATACGGCATGTCCTTGACCTTCTTTTCGTCAAGTTTGATACGACCATTCTCATCTCTATCCACTATGTGTCTCTTCCTACCATCGATCTCCACCTCTGTGCTAGACTCTACTAGCTGCGCGGTGATAAAGTCAGAGATATCATCAGTCATGATCTTTGAGAACTCAGCCCTGTACTTCTCTACCTCTTCCTCAGACAGCTCCTTCTTCTTTACGTAGTCTGCCATATTCTCATCGAACTCCTCAAGACTAGCAGCTGTGATGGTCCTCTTCTTGCCGTTGTTGACCTCGAACGTGTACTTGATAGGAGCGATATTATCCAGGCTGAGGTCTACGGTAGCATAGTTACCTACCTTAGATGCACTATTATACTCAATAGCGTCGATCTGGTTATCCTCCATGAACTTCACAAGCGCATTGAGGAAAGGAGAAGATACCCCTTCCTCATTAAGTCCAGTGAGGAGAGCCTCAGAGTGCTTGTACTGCTGAATGACCTTGGTATCCCTATCACCGTCCTTGACATGGATGTCGCCGTAGTACAGGCTCTTGATGACATTAAAGCGGTGGTCCTTGATCTTGGCGTAGTCAGGCTCACGACCTTCCTTGATAGCATTAGCCATCTCCTCAAGAGCTTCGATAGCTCCATCAGTATAACCCTGCCCTGAACCCTCAAGGATACGCTTGTAGCCTGAAGGTGACAGCCAAGCCTGTCCGTCGGTAGCTGTGATCTCGCTATAGGCCTTGAGTGAAGCGTCATAGCCAGCCTTGGTGATAAGCCCAAGCTCTTTCTTCTTATCGAGGATAGCCTTGATCTCCTTGGTTAGCCTATCAGCCATACGGTCATTGATGACGACAGTACGCCTTACAGCGTTCTTCTCCATGTCAAGCCTCTGGGTATTACTCTGCGCCTGCTTAGCACGCTTGACCTCATTGACCATACTACCAAGTACAGCCTTATCACCATAGAGCAGATGTCCGATCTGGATCCTCCAGAACACACCATTGAAGGCAAGTGCATATTGCTCCATTGCTTCACCCTTATGGTCAAGGGCAAACTCATCCCATGACTGTACCTCATTCTGAACCTCCTGATTGAACTGTATCTCTACCTCATTCCTCAGGACCTCCTCTAGTTTAGTGAGGTCCGTGTTACGAGCTCTGTTATACGCGTGGATGAATTTCACCCTGTCGAGATCCGAGAGGTTCTTGTCAATCATGGCACTCATGATGTTGTACTCGATACCCTCGACCTTCGCTGTGAAGTCATTGAGCCCAGGTAGCGATACGAACCTATGAGCCATGCTATCCCTCTTACCGATCTTCATAGCCTTCTCCTTGCCAAAGAGCACGTGCTGAGCTCTCCTGGCTTCATTGTAGGCAAGCATGGTGAGGTGGTTTATAGCGAACTCTCTGTCGACCTTCCTCTTGTTTTCATCCTCCTTCATAGGATCGAGTCTCCTCACCTTGACGAACTCAAGGGTGGATGCTTCTGCGGCTACAGGTAGGTGAGCCCAGTAGTAGGCGTTGTCCTTATCCCTCTGAGAGTCGTAGTAGAGGTTAGCAAGCTCATTGCTATTCCACTTGTTCATCTTGCGACCATTGTGCACAACGACTCTCTTCCTTGAGAATAACCCTGACACAAAGCTCTTCGCAACGTAAGCGTCATTGAGGAAGGCGTTAGCTGTATGATACTTGCCCTGTATTCCCTCTAACGCAACCTGATTCCTGTAGATCTCATCCTTGTCAAGATACTCGCGCCGTATTGTATCTACGATCTTAGGATGCCTGTTGTTGCCCCTAAACTGTAGCTCCTGGAACGCCATATCACGATATGACGGTGCGAGGCTTGATGCAAAGAGGAGACCCTCTACGCTTGTTCCAGTAGTGTCATAGCTCAATACTCCTGTGTAGAATACTGCGCTAATCTTTGATAGGCTACTATAGACGTATGAGAAGTCTGAACCCCTCGTGAAGTCTATTGGCGACTTCAGCGTGAACTTCTTGCCGTCACCCATCTGAGCGGCAAGCTTTCTCAGGTTCTTTGCGTAGTCAGCTATTGAGAATCTCAGCATGGTGAGGATGTCGTGACGTGATCCCGAAAGATTCCTATCCCCTGTTGGAGGCACAGTGCTTGCTGAATTGTTGTACCCTCTCGTTGTCTGTGCTGCCTTAGTCCATTCGATAGACAGCATCCTTGGCTCAACAAATATCCCAAACTTCTGCAGCAACTTAGACACGCGCTCCTGTAGCTGAATGAGTCTTTCGGCTTCAGTCAGCTTCATTTCAAGTCCACTGTCCATGCTGAAGTCCAGACCGACCAGGTCTATCATAGATTGGTCTATCTCTGTGGCGATCTTGTCTATCTCCTCAACCGACAGTGTTAGACCATCTACACCAAAGGCTTCTGTGAACTTGCTTGCCCACTTACTGATGACATCAAGATTTGATGACCTATCCGCCATGAACACAAATCCCTGGCTATCTCTGACAGCGTACTTTATCCTGATCTTGTTTATCGCAGAGAACAGCTGTGATGCCATAGCCCTCATCCTCTTGCGCTTCTGGATGGACTCTTCGTTCCTGTAGTCAATGTAAGGGCGCAGCTGCTTTATCCATGGCTCTACGGTCTCCATAACTTCAAGACGCTCAAGCATGTCCTCGCTGTTCTCAATGCCCTCCATAAGAGAGGCAAGGGTATTGTAGGTCTCACCAAGTGACTTGAACTTAGTGTACCCGAACGAGTCGGTGATAGGCTTGCCGTCAAGATCCACATCCTCGATGACTGAGAATAGAGCCCTTACCGCTGGGGTGATAGTCGACATTACTGACTTCTCCTCAGCCTCAAGGAACCTGACATCCTCTCCAGCATCTCCTTCCTCAGAACTCCCTGTCTCCTCAGAGTCTTCTGCCTGGTCTCCTTCCTCATCGAAGAGGTCGTCAAAGAGATTACCCTCATATAGGTCGTCATCTCCGTCTTCTTCCTCATCAGCATCTTTGAGCTCCTCAGCCTCGCTGATCTTCTCAAGAGCTATGGTAGAGCCAAGTATCGATCTTGCGACCTTGTTGGTGGCAAGGTGGAACATCCTCTCATCCTTATCGATATTCGTCTCGATATTCTTTAGGGTGTCCCTCTCACTCATCACGAAGCCATAGGATGCCGCTACGGCCTCTATAATAGCATCACGCTGCTTTGATATCTCTGGGTCGTTCTGAAGCCGTACAGCCTTGATGATAGCCTCGTCAAGGGCTGTCCTGTCGAGGAGCCCATTAGGATCCTCACTAAATACCAAGTACGTCTTGAGTGCCTCAGCAAAGATTTCCTTGTCCTCAAGCCCTACGTTCCTCAGTGCCCTATCAATGATGACATCCTTAGCCATCTTATCAGCCTTGTCTATGCGATTGCTGATAGCGGCCTTGGTTAGAGCGTATAGAGTCTCCTTAGATTCCTTGCTCTTGAAGTCATGTAGGAACCCACCATCTTCCTTGAGGAGAGAAGAGACAACGCCCTTGACAACATCTGTAAGGACTCTCTGTTCCCTTCTGTTCTTCCTGCTCTCTATAGCTCGTGCGGAAGCGTCTGCGTTCTGTCGGTAGCCAAGGACCGATGCGTCATGAAGAACCCTGACACCCTTATCCACCATATTCTTAGCTTCTGTCGCTATAAGGCTATAGATCGTTGAGTCTACTACACCCATGGCGTTTCGCTCGGCTACAGATAGCATCCTGATCTCTCCGTTACCAGCCAAGCTATGAAGCACATCGATGACCGACATCTTAGCCTTCATGGCTTCGTTGACCATATTAGTAGAGACATCGACAAACTCTTCCTTGATCCTTGCTACAGCGTCATCGCTAAGCCTCGTCTTGCCGTCTCCGTTCTTGATAAGCTCATTGAGCACAGCGCCGGTATCGACGCTCCCATCTGACTTACGGTAGTCCTTGAAGCCCGACTGAATGATCTTGGCAACTCGCTCGATGTTCTTCTCAAGGTCACTCCTATCCAGGGCGTATCTCGCGCGCTTCTTGTAAACATTGTCAAGGATACGAACGAGGATAGCCGAGTTGAGATCGTTGATCTTACCTATAGCGTCCTGCGTCAGGAACTCATAGGCGTTGTTCTCCAATGCGTTCTGGATATAGAGTGGCACGTAAGACATGACAGCCTTGTACCCATCAGTCTCCTGGATGGGTCGACCATCAGGCTTCATCTTTCCGATCTTATCCAGTACTGCATCAACCTCCTCATTATTCTTGATAAGCTCCTGGAACTTGCGCTCAAGGATACGGATCGTGCTCTTCTTAGTAAGCTGATCGTTAGTAAACTCGTACCCTTGCGTCATCTCGGTATAAGCAATAAGCGCCTGGACCTTTTCTACTTTGTCGGCCAGGTGCTTGATTGGACTCATACCTTCTTGCCCTTCATACTCGGACTCGTTGATCAACTTCTTGATCTCCTCGTATGTCTCGGGGCTCAGTATTCTACAATGCATAGTCTATATTATATGTGATTCTATCCCAAAAAGAAGGGGTACGCACCCGAAAGTACGCACCCCTAAGTTACTGCTTATCCAGGAGATCCCTTGCCTTGGTCATCACATCCTTGGCATCTGCGTGTGGCTTCCCGGTCTCTCCATCAACACGCTTTCGGAAGATCTCGTCCCACTCTCGCCTGGTGTAAGTGTAGACAACCTTTGTTGCCGTGCCTAAGGGGAGGTGCTTCCTTGCGTAATCCGTTGGGACTCCCTTCCTGAGGAGAGAGAAGTAGTACTCCTCATCTATCTTGAACTTCCTCAGGCTATCCTCCCATCTCTCAGTATCCTCATCGGCAAACACTGTCTTGAGGATAGGCAGGTCAGGTCTCTTCTTAGTGCCGTAGGCTATGAACCTCGTACTGCTCTCTGCTATGGCGTTAGGGGATACCCTATTCAGCTCTCGCGAGATATCGATAGATGTAACGCACTCTATGGTGTACCTGCGGATGGACTCCGGTACTTTCTCTGCAGGGATCCTCCATTCCTCACGTAGGTACTCCTTGTCGTTCTCCTCATAAGCCTGACCGTTGCTGGCCACATAGGCTATAACGCCAGGATCGCCAAAGACGTATCCAGGTTGCTCGCTCATATTGACATGCTCAAATACCACATGGGTAAACTTGCTAAGGCGTGACGCTATATGGGCATGCTCTGGTGGTATCATGTAGTACCTCGTGGTATGCCTGAACATAGACCTATGCCCAGAGCGCCACAAATGCTCGCAGAGACGCTTATTATCCTTCGGTGAGGAATCGTAGCACACGCTCGCACATCGTGAGATATGGGCCTCTAAATCGCTCCCACACTCGTAAAGAGCGACTGATGGTTCTAAAATGATCATGATTCTACTATATGGGGTTTAACTGATGATGCCGGTTGAGGAAGAGATGAAGGCATAAGGTCGTAACGTTTCCTATCTAAACGGTAAGGGTGTATAGAAGCGCTAAGGGTCGGGGAACCTTTCAATGCTTGCTCTGTGGTGGCTACATACGTATAGCCGTTCTCGTTAGTATTGATAACCTGCACGTCAATACTCTGCGGTACAAGCTCCTGAGGAATAAGGGCAACAACAATAGCATCCTTTGGCTCCTCCTCAAGCACAGGTACAATGCCTACTTCCTCCTCAAGAGAGATAGTATTAGCTTCCTCAATGGGATCCACCACGTCACGCATGTAAGCCTGATAAAGCCGTACTCGGTTAACTCTGGACATAAAAATAGGATTAACCCAGTAACGGCGTATCTGCCGGCGAGCAATTACAGACTTCTCGATCAGCTCACGCAAGCCACGATACACAGAGTTGAGAGCAATACCCTCTTCCTCAGAAATAACCTTTGCGTCGAGCACTACACAGTTTTCCTCATCAAGACCCTGTGAGAGCCTCGCAAAGATGATCAGCGCTGATGGGGATAGTCTAGACATTACCTGGAATCCCTTAGGGTAGACACGCACGTGCTGTGATGTGTCTACCATCTCTTTCTGTCGGAGAGCTATATCCACATCAGTTATCTCCCCTTCGCCTGTGACGACGTGGAGATCCTTCTGTGTGGTGTACCTATACCTGTTCTGAAAGTCTGCCTCAAGGGCTAAGTCCATGGCGAATGGACATCTTGGAGTTGCCATATCTATCTGTTGTTATCGTTCTGTACTGCAAAGGTAATGAAACTATTTGGATTTTATACAATGCTGTATACTAAATTCAGATTCTTTATACAGCGCTGTATAATAAAAAAAGGGGAAAGCACTGATAATCAGCACCTTCCCCCTTTCGTCTATATATATTTATAGTTAGTATAGTAGCGAGCGTTATAGCGGATCGATTATGTCCAGGTATTCCTGCGTGTGGAATACGTAGTAGACATTCTTCCATCCCTGTACGCTCTTGCCTTTCATAACCCAGAGTAGACTCATGAAGGCTGCGTCCTGCAGTAGTCGCTCTGGACTCATCTTACCTGACAGCTTCATGGGTAGCTGGTAGTGGCTATCGATGAACTCAATCTCCTCTACCGCATATTCTTCCATAGATTCAAATCTACCAAAGTACTCGGTCTCAAAAGCGTCTGGCGAGGCTAGCGCTTCGTATTCGAATACTTCGTCCTGTCTCTGTAGCCACATCTCGTATGGCTCTCTTAGCGAAGCCTTCAGCTTTCTGTTTGCTTCAAAGAACTCGCAGTCGATACCTCCTTTATTAAGTAGTACCTCTGGAACTCCATATAAAGCTATGATTTGCTGATTGACCTCTCTTAGGTTTTTCCATACGTATCTATCGAAGTCGTCTTTGTCCGTCATGTTTGACAGATCTACCTTGATTGCATCCTTAGGTGAGACCATGCCGTCTATCACTGGTGCTACAGCTACCCATGCCCCATCAAAGATTCTCTTTTCTTGTTCCATGTCTTTTGCTTATTACCAGTTAGGTATCTTGAAGAAGTAGTTGTACTCTCCTCCATGTACGAAGCAATTCATAAACTCTTCTGAAGAGAGCATCTCCTCCTTGGTCATCCCGGTTACATCCACGTCAAGCTCGTACCTGATGGGATCTGACTTTACTGAGTCTGCGAAGTCCTCTACGTCATCGTATGATCCCAGGTGGTTGTCCCAGAAAGAATCGATATCCAGTCTCACCTTCTCCTCGTTTCCCTTGAAGTGCTCGAGCTGAGCCTCTACCCAGAACTCGTATGCCTTGGTGTCACACTTATTCAGGTTCTGGTTGATCTCGAAGAACTCTGGCCGTAGCTCGAAGTTCTTCATGAAGAATGCTGGCATATCGCTAGTACCGATAATCTTTGGTGGCATCCTCTCGTATCCGTAGTTCAACTCCCTGCAGTAGGCGTTAAACATGTGGGCGCTTGAGAATGGGTATAGTAGTACCCAGTCACCGCACGTATGCTTTGTCTCAGTGTCGTTGAGGTCCATCTTCTGGAACTCTTCATATGGCACTACATACACCTTGGCGGTGGGGTAGGCCACAAATAATGGGCTCTTATTCATAGTTGTCTTGTTGTTTAGCTTATTCCTCTGGCATCAGTACTTCTGCATCCCAGTATAGTTGATCGTTGTTGAGTAGCTCGTATAGGCTCTCACCTGTACTCTCAAGTACCCAGCATCCTCTAGAGAATACTACGACATCATCGATCTCTCTTGACATCGCTGTGCCGTCTCTATCCATCCACTGATAGCCACCTACGATTCTGCATCCTTCAAAGACTAGCTTACCGTTTAAGTCTATTCCTGTGTATTGATAGACATAGGCTACGCGCGCTACGTCTGTTTCCTCACTCATGTATGGACCTAGGATCAGCCAATCTATGCCGTTATCATCATGGCAAGCTGATCCAGTGACCCACTCATTCCTGGCGTTGTACCCGCCAAATAGTATATCTCTTTCTTCTTTCATCTTGGTTATAGTGGTTGAGGAAGAGAGAAAGATGTTTCCACCTACTCTCCCTTCCTCAGGTGATTATTCTCCGGTAAGACTCTCAGCTACCTGATACAGCCTGTATCGCTTAGCAAAGTCCTTAACCATATTTAGGTCGTTGTCAGTGTAGATAACCTCCTTGACGGTATCTTCTGAGTCTAGACAGCTCTTTATCTCTAGGTAATACCTTCCGGTAGCACCTTGTGAAATGAGGAAGTACAGCTCACCATCCTTGCTCAGGCTGAGAATCTTTGCGTACATGCATGACTTCAAGCCTGACGTAGTCGGTAGCTCTACATCCTTCCAGTTCAGTGGTGGCATCATACTCTCTAGGACTTCCGACTGAGTGACTCTTCGATATATCAAGCTGTTAATGTTATTAGCTCGATCATTCTCCGCTAGCTCCATTAACTCACCAATATCACCTCTCGTTTCTGCGAATGGTTCAAGTTCATACTCTTCCCCATTGTCCTTCACGATTACGATATTGAGCTTTGATGGTGTACTCATGTCTCCTCTTACTATTTGATAGTATGAAGTCTCATTCTTGGAGAGCCGGATGTTGAGTGCCCTAATAAACCTGATCATCTCGATCTTCCCGGTTGCCTCAGGATTGATGGGGTTCGCTATCTTATCGACTATCTTCCAGTCTAGTGGTTGTTTTGTCTTGTATAATCCTATCTTGTTCATATCCTTGTTGTTTAGATGTACCCCTCTAAGTGAAACACGTAGATTACCTCTTCGCCTTTCTTCTCAGGGTGGGGGCCATTTATCATTACTACACTGCTCATATAGCACCTATCCTCAAGCACGTCCTCTGGCTTTAACTTTTCAGACAGCATGATGGGGATGGTATTTAGATCATCCCAGGTCTTTATGATATGCCGTGCGTAGTCCTCCTTATTATCGAAGAAGCCGTAGTACATCTCCATTACATCCTGTGGATCTACATCTCCCTTCAGATCATCAATGTACAGCTCATAGGCAATTAGCTCCTCATCGTTTAGAGTCCCTACAGCCTTAAAGAAGTTATCCTTGATGATCTCCTTGCTCTCCCAGTCCACAAGGGCTGCAGGCATATCAAATCCGATAGAGTGCTTTTCCCAGCCATTAGACAGATATTCCTGTAGCTCATTGGCAAACTGGTCCTTTGTCATCTTGCCTACGGAGAACCTCTTGTCTTTGTAGACTAGCTCTCCAGCCTTCATCTTCTTTGCGATCAGGACGATGGCTTCGTCTTTTAATGTATTCATTGTTGTTCTTTCTTGAATGATTCTTTTGTGATGATGGTGTGATGCTTGGCGATGTCGTAGTCTATCATTCCATCCGTTATCTCGTCTGTGGCAACGAAGATATCCACCTCGTCCTTTTCCTTGTCGTATGAGGCGTGGTACAAGATAGAGCTTTCATCTGGGTACTCCTCATTGATTATCGAGGTAAGCTCTCTGGCGGTACCAGCATTAAGACCATCAGCTTCCTCATAGAAGTTGACAAGATTTTCCTGTACCATCTTGATGAGTCGGATCTGGCCGTCTTCCCATCCCTGGATACCCTCTACAGGGCTCCAGCTTACGTCTCCTTGATCAGCCAAGGCCTTGAGTTCCTCGGCAGTCTTGTCGTACTTGATGCTGATGTATAGATCTGCTGATTCATAGTTGCCTTCTGAACAGACCGTTTCTAAGCCTGTGGTCATTGTTATGACAAACTCAGCCCCATTGATCTTGACTGGGTTGCCCTGCATTCTTATGATTTCTCTCATTGTTTCTTACTTAATATCGATTGGTACATCTAGCTGCTTGAGGAAGATCCTACCCTTGTAGGCCTCATAGCAAGCCTTCACTGCCTCTTCCTCAGCCATATCGAATGAGGAGAGGAATTGGAATTGAGGAAAGCGATGATCCATCCAGCGCTTATTTCCGTGAATGAAGTCCTCAAGATTAGCATAGCCCTTACCTACCAGCTGCATCCTGAAGAGTGCAGGCTCGCAGACATACATAGGCCAGTCGTAAGGCTGTCCTGGCTTTCCCTTGCAGCCTCTGTTGGCCCATTCCTCCCAGACAAGGTAATCCTCCAGCTCTTCCTCAAGAAGGTCTCTGTGGACCTTGTAGAAGGCCTGAGAGAGTCTTCCCTCGCAGATAAGCCCTTGAGGAAAGTTAGAGGTGTTGAGGAAGAGGATATCTGGATTCCTCTCCTTAGGGAAGAGGGCTTTGCAAGCCGCCATATACTCCTCTACAGAGCTATAGTTGCCTGGCGTGGTCCACTTCCCGATGCTTAACTTCTTAGTGTCGTCATTGCGCATAGCAATGAGCTGTGTCGTGACGTATAGTCGCGCGCGTCTTAGTCCTCCGTCCATATTAGTAGTCTGAAAATACGAAGCCTGGCTTGCCAATCACTTCGTTGTCAACGTATGTGTAGTCACTGATGAAGAGGTCTCTCTTGAAGGCATCAAGGTCGAAGTAGAAGTATGGTGATATATTCTCTACCTTCTCGATCTCTTCTCCGTAGCACTCATTCATTAGCTCCTCTGCGAAGTCCTCTTCGCTGTAGTACTGACCTTTGTATCGGTCCTCAAACTTCGATGCGTCCACTGAGCTTACACTCCAAGGGTTGTTGTGGTAGTTGTGGATGTAAGCCTCAAAGGCCTCATGTAGATCCTCATCCAGCTCGTCAAACGCATCCTTGGTGGTGAAGAAGGACCAATCGATCTCGTTACTGCCTTCCTGATAGATGCGGTCATCATCGATGCCCTCTACCTCAAGGATCTTAACCTCGAGTTCTCCTTCCTCATCGTCCCCATAGTATTCCTCTAGGAGATCTTCTACATCTTCCCAGTAGTCTAGATCCTTGAGTTCGATCTCAAGACCTCTCTCATTGGGATCTTCAAGGTATCGCTTGCTTGTGGTCACTCGTACCTTGGATTCATAGATCTGTTCTCTGATAGTTGCCATAGCTGTTGCTTATTAGTTTGTTGTTAGAGCTCTACTATTTCGGAGCCGTCGTGTTCCTTAGCCTCAGGTTTTTCGTATGGTTCTCGCACGGAGCCCTTCTTCAGGTACTTGAAGGCCTCCTGATCCAGCTCGTTCTCAATATCCCTGATGAGCATCTCGTAACTCATACGCTCCATACCCAGAGCCACCGATGCTGGCAGGTTACTCATGATCTCCTTACGGAAGCGGCGTGAGGAGAAGAGGCCACCGAACCATACTGTCTCTTCCTCATAAAGGAATCCTGTGACCTTGATATTTGATACCTTGAGATCAAGGATAGTACGCTGCTCGTACTTGCGTGTGATGCTTGTGATAGCTTTAGTCTCTCGAGTGAAGACAAAGTTCTTGATCGTTTTCATTGCGCTTATATTTGTTTTGTTCTTAGTATTTCTATTCTTTCTTTGATTGTACTACATATAGGGGTAATAAGGGGGATCAGCTGCAACTGATCCCCCTTTTCCTATTCTCTTAGTGCGTCTTCTTTTGACATAGACCTTAAAGCAATACCGTTGCGTGCGGCAAATCGTATGGGCTCATCTGTACCCGGGAAGTACACGTTACACACATTGTCCCACTCCCTATCCTCCAGGATCCTCTTGACCGCAAGGTCATTCTCCTGTAGCCTCGGGATGAACTTAGGCCCGAAGGGTCCGTGTCCTATATACCACATGCCAGAAACACAGGACATCTTGATCTCCTCATCGGACATATCTGCCATCCTGTATATGACTGCGTGATCGTTGTAGGCGTTAGTAATCTCCTTAGTCAGTCCGGACATCAGGCCTCGCAAGTACGCAACCTTATGCTTAACTGATACCTGACTGCTGGAAATCACGTCACCCCTATTAGATACCGCTATGGTATTAAGGACACGGAAACCTCTCTGACCTTCCTTGATGTATAGTAGTGCGCTCTTCTGTAGCTTGGTGAAGGCGTGCTCATCAAAGACAGTTAGTGTGTCCGTCATCATCCTTTCCTCACGCCTGTGTACCCCAACCAAAACACCATAGGCAAACCACTCCCTCTCAGATTCTCTCTCGATCATCAGATAAGAAAGAGGAAGAGTAACAGAAAAAGAAGGAAGGAAAAGACCATCACGCCTTTCCTCAATCTCTTCTGGCATGACTGCCACTGGTGTCTGTATTGATCCCAACATAGGGATAGGTACATAGGAACAGGTCTTGAGCCTCGTGGGTTCTCCATACATGATACGTCCCCTACGGAGCCCCTCCTCAGTGAGGAAGGTGCAACCGTTAGCGTCCCTCAATGGTATAGGACCTTTCTCTGCCGTCATCACAACGGTGGATGCTTTATATCCTCTTCGCATATATGTCCTCGATAGAGTTCACTTCTTCAGCGTTGATCTCTTTGTAGTGTCTAACGCCTGAGGAGAGATAGTATTCAAGCTCTGCAGCGACCTTACGCCACGATGGTACGCTGTGATCACCGATAGAGTAACCTGTGCTACCATCCTTCGTCTGGCTGAACTTAAATGCTAGAGGTCGTGGCGTTCCGTTGTTACGCACCACGATAAAGTGGAAGTCGTCAAGCTCATAGTCCTTGAACTGCTCATGCTGATTCATCCTAGCCCTGATGATATCATAGTACATCTGAGCTTGAATGCCGTAGTTCCATTCGATGACTGACTCTGGGAAGTCATCTTCTACCTTGCTGGTGGTCTTGAGGTCAATGATCCTCACAAGCTTCTTAGCGTGGTCCACAGTGATGATGTCAGCCATACAGCGCAATCCTACACGGCCCATCTTAGCTGTGAACTTCAGCTGGTAGAAGATCTCACCGTCGAAGGGTGGTACCTCCAGGACCTTTGATACACCTGTGTTAGCTCGTAGGGCATTCACACACGCCATAGCCTTATCCAGCTGGTCCTGGGTGATGATGTTCTTACCTTGCGTCTTCCTCACAGCGTCAAAGTACTCAGCACAGCCGTGTACGTTCTTCAGTCGTGAGGACTTGTACCGATCATCGATGTAGTACTTACACTCAATGCATGCCTTGTGTATCTCTTCCTCAGGAACTTCTACCACCTTACTATAAGTGGTTGAGGAGAGAAGAAGGTCTACAACGTCCTTTAATTTCCCTGATGGCACATTGTCTTCCTTTCCTACTACATAGCGCTCAGGGAACTCCTCTGGCGCTGTGAAGAGGCAATCGACTAACGAACCGAAGGTTAGTGATGCAGATGTGACCTTGTCGTCTAGGTTGTCGATCCTCCCTATACCTTCCCTGAGGAAGCGAGAGATCTTACTATAAGACAAAGCCGGATCCGCACGGTAGGTATCCTCGCTTACGTCCCAAGCAAGGTCCTTGAAGTTCGGATGGTTACTCATTGTTCTTAGTATGTTCTATAAATTCTTTGATGTCCTTGACTGTCTTGATCTCCCAGAAGTGGATCTCGAGATCTGTCTTGAGCTGTTCTAGGTATTGTAGTATGAGCTTCCTCTTTACAGGGTAAACATCATTGGCGAAGCCCTTGCACTCTATGATATGCAGCTGGGTCTTCGTCATATAGACGAAGTCAGGCATGTATGTGATGGCTCTTACCACATTCACGATCTTGTACATCGATGAGTGGAAGTTCACCTGCTTAGGCTCGAACTTCTCCATGAGCGTCATCTTCTTAGGCTCATGTAGGATGTCTAGCCCATGATTCTCACATACCTTGTAGAATCTTTCTTCCAGCTTAGAACGGAACTTGATCCCCTTGTACTCCGTCCAGGAGGCTCCCCTGATCTTCTTGTTTCCCGTCATGATACATTAGTGTGAGAACGACCTCGGCCATAACATCCACCCCATAGGTCTCAGCGAGATCTGATGGGTCCTTACATCCATAGTCCTTGGGTAGGACTAGGTTGATAAGTCTTGGGTACTTCTCTCGCAACACGGCGGCGTAGTGCTGCCCATTGTTGACGCTAGAGTCGAAGTCGTTATCGTATAGTAGGTAGACCTCCTCAAAGCGCTTAAAGAGATCCATCATCACCTTATGGTTAGGTTTAGTCCCTTCGGACTGCATCGCCGTGGCAGGAATACCTATAGCCTTCCACAGGCACATGGCGTCCTTCCTAGACGATGTGATGATGAGTCTCTTGCCCTGAGGAGGTAGGAGAGTCCACAGGTTCCACACTGAAGCATCAGTGTTAGATAGCCACTTCATCTTCTGACTCTTTGGCTGGTAGACCTTGATATGCATACGACCATCTTTATTCTCTACATAGGCGTAGGATAGTGCTTCCGCTGGGAAGGTGTTATACCCACTACCTCTGTTGATACTGATCGTCTTGACAGCATACACACCGAACTCTGTAAGGTCCTTAGTAGAGATACCATAGGCAGACCAATACTTCTCATCCACCGCACTGAACTCACGCGTTGTCACTGAAATGTCTATGATCTGATCTACTACCTCCATCTGTAACCTGTTGTGATTCTTGATAGTCTTGTTCCCGAAGTCCTCGATGAGCTTGGCTCTTGTCTCGCCTGTGAGCAAAGATATCAATTTTAACACAGACCCTGATTCGCCGGTCCCATGATCCTTATAAAGAATGCCTCCCTTTCGACCTTTGAAGATCGAGAAGGAGGCACCTCTATCTAGTCTCATTGGGGAGCGGATGAGGCAAGGGACTCTCTCCACGCCAAGGTATTCCTTGAGCATGTTGAGGTCCCGAGCTTCATCTATGAACCGGTCACTATCTGTTATGCCCAGTCCAAACGCCATTAGAACGTAGCTGGCTCATTAGCGAAGGGATCGTCATCACCAGTTACATCAGCTCCACCTGCGAGAGGATCAGCGTTGCCAGCGCCACCGAAGGGATCATCATCCCCTGAGAGCTCAGCGCTGCTTGCCGTAGCTGAACCTACGTTGTTAGGAGCCTTGGCAAACGTAGAGATCGTGTTAGCTGCGAAGGGTGCGATAGCGTCCGTAGAGAACTGATCCTTGATAGATCCACCGAAGGCAGCGAGCTCATCGACGTGCTTAGCGACCTGCTTGTTGATGTAGGTAGCCTTAGCATACGATGTGAAGAAGAGACGATTGTAGATCGACTGATAGAACACTGATGGATTATCCTTGTCCTGACGAGCCGTGAACATCAGCTTGACAGCACGGAGCTCACCGATCTTGACGATACCCTTCAGCTCCTTCATCTTGCCAGCGAGGAGACTCTTGATATCGTCGATGCAGCACTCAGCCTCCTGAAGGTTAGCGATAGGGAGCCACTGTTTCGTGTTGTTGTCATACTGATGTGTCTCAGGGATCTGCAGGAACGTGCGGATGAACTTCACGAGATCTTCCTCACCACGTACGGCACGACGGAAGCCAGGGAAGATACGAGCCTTGAAGCCGCTGTCATAGACTACCTCCTTCTTCTCTTCTACCTGCTCAGCCGTAGCCCATGCAGTGTTACCATACTTGTCGATTACCTGATAGCGGATAGGCTTGCCGTTCTCGCCCTTAGACTGGAAGAACTCCTTGTAGAGACGGAAGCGGATGGAAGAGTTGAGCTTACGTCCATCGACCATTTCCTCGAGGGTCTCTACGTGGAATACGATGTCCACGTAGTCTACGGTGCGCTGTACGTTGCCCTGCTCATCCTTGTACTCTGCAGTACCGGAATACTTAGGCTCTTCTCGGTCGATCTTTCGACCAAGGAGATCGCTGAGCTCAGCGTTGGTTGGGTTGACTGCGATTACACGCACAGGTGCGATACCTACATATACGTCGCGTGCTTCTGATGTGAGAGAGAGAGACTGATTGTTCTCGCCTTTTGCAAATGCCATAATACTTGTCTTGTTATGTTAGTTATGATTCTTGATTAGTTGAAAGGTAGATCATCGATGGATGAGGAGAAGGGATCTTTGTCCTCTTCCTCATGATCGTAGCTTGAAGGATGGACGAACTCCGTAGTCTCAGCATCCTCTACTGGGATGATGTCGTGATCGCCCTCTTCCTCAGGATCGAGATCTGGTGTCTCGTCTTCCTCAGGTTCTTCGATGTCTGGCTGTTCGTCCTCAGCCTCGTCCTGGTCCTCATTGCTGGGGATGACGACTACGATCTTCATCTGTTCGTCGTGACTGAGGTCAGCGAACTCCTTGGGGCTGAGACCACCGGTGAGCTTCTTGAGGTGCTCAGCGTTGAGGTCGATGAGTGTCTTGTAGGATTCCTCCTCTACACCCATAGCCTCTAGTTTCTTAGCGTATCGAGCTCGTACAGCCTCTGCTGCACGCTGTGCTGCACGCTGAGCTTCTTCCTCGCACTTAGATGCTACTACTGTTTTCTTCTCCTCAATACCGGCTACCTTAGACTTGTAGTCTTCGATGACCTTGAGGATCCAGCGCATTGCTGTTACTTCTGTTCTTGATGCCATGCTTATAAGTTGTTAATGGTTATTACTTGATCTCTGCGGCTGGCTTAACTGCAGAGGGTTTCTTTTCTTCTTTCTTAGGAGGTTCCTCCATGGTCCCTTCCTCCTCATAGTAGGCACGTGAGATATCGAGGACTGCCTGAAGGTCGTTGTCGATGTATCTCTCCTCAAACATACCTACAGGTGACTTAGCTGGGATGGTGAAGCCATGACGCTTAGTCCTGCGAGTGATGAAGCGATAGACAGGTTCGTCTTCCTCATCATCAAACTCTACGTCCGTGAAGAGGGTGACGGTGACAAGCTCCAGCGGGTTAGACTGCTTGTCTACCAGCTTACCTACTGAGGAGAGCTTGTACTCTGGAAATTCCAGGGTGGTGTCGTCATCCTTCTCGACGTGCATCATCAGGACTACCTGTAGATCCGCGCGCTGCTTAGAGAGGAAGTAGAGTAACTCCTGGAAGTTAGCCGCCATACGGTTGAACTTGTCGTAGCCCTTCTCCCCTGCGCGGATAGTGTTGAAGCTCTCGTTACGCATCAGATAGATCGTATCGTCAATGACGATGGTCTTGATATGCTTGAGAGGACCATCAGCCTTGGTAGAGGCGATGAACTTCATGATCTGGTGGTAGTCGTCGGTCTCTACGAAGTTGCGGTTCTGAGTGTTGAACTTCTTCTTGTAGCCACGGAAGGGGATGTCCTTCAATGGTACGACGTTGATGATTAGTGTCTCCTCAGGCCTGAGGTTGCGCATTGAGTAAGACTTGCCTGTACCAGTCTTACCAGCGACGATGATTGCTTTTGCCATGCTTATTACTTTCTGAAAGTTTCTATTAGTTTGAGGTCGTCAGCCACATACCCTGCCTCATCCTCTGGCTTCTTAGCCTCCTTGAAGTAGGCCATTGCACCACAGAAGATAAGACCGATAGTGCTACCGACTTCCCCATCTCTGTTCTTCTCTATGGATAAGAAGCGGATATTATCCTTGTACTTCTTGATATCATACCCTGCGTACTGAGGGATGTCGTGTACAGCTGGTGAGTATATCCCCATCATAACATCAGCATCCCTATACGTGTACTTAGTGTCTGCCAGACCTGAGCGTGTTGGTCGTGTGCGCTTAGCCTTGACAGCTTCCTGAGTCTCATTCTCGCCAGACTGCTGTTGTACCACTACAGGTATGAACTTGTAGAAGTTAGCTGCCTTCTTCTTGAGGTACTTGCTCAGTCGGTCCATAGAAGCCTTGAGAGACTCGCCCTTACTTGGCATGAGGAGAGATATGTGGTCAAGCCATATGATCACATACTTGTTGTCGTCTGCGATCTTATAGGACTCTGGCACCTTGGTCGTGGTGATAACACCGGTGACTTCATCTACCTCTTCCTTCTCCTCATATCCTATAGTGCCGTGCATCTCAGCGTACCTCTCAATCTCATGTTCAATACCCTCCATCGTATCGGCGGACTTGAAGAGCATACAAGACTCAAAGTATCTGAGGAAGGACTGAAAGTCCTTTGTCTCCATATACTTCTTCGTCTCCTCATCGATCTTCTGCTCAGGGTGAGTACCCTTGAGGACCGACTTAGGTACGACCTTCTTGAGGTTGCGATAGAGTAGGTAGCTGATAAACCTCAGCATGATATCCTCCTGGGTTTCCTCAAGAGGAAATGCTATGACATTGACCTTTATACGCCCATTAGAGTAGAACGCCTTGAGGATAGGCTCAAATAGGAAGTAGGCACAGGTGAACTGTGATTTACCTCCATTTGAGTAAGCCGTGATCAGGTGATACGTGGCTCGCTGTATCCCAGGAAAGCTCCGCTTGAACCTCTGGAAAGACAAAGGTATGATATTCTTTTGGACATCATCCACAGCCTGAGCTGTGCTTATGAGGTCCAGGACTTTATCCGTTAGTGACTTCCTTTTCGTCGTACTCATTGGGGTCTAGGTTGAGGAGAAGAGCACCTACCTCAATACGGTTATTGATGGCTCGGCTCTGCGCCTTCTCATATAATGCGAGCATCTTGAGGCGTGCGCCTACCAATGCTGACTTAGCTGTATCTGCTACGAAGTGGGTGTAGACAGGCTGTTCTAGTTGATCGATCTCGTTGTAGAGGCAGATGGTAGCCTGATAGCCATCGCCATTCTTGATCATGCTGTGCGTAATCTTCATTTGCTTGTTTGTTTGTTATACTAGGGTTTGTGTCCAGTCCTCTTCTTCCACGATCATCTCGTCTCCGAGCTCGATCCAGTTGAGGAGGTAGGACTCGTGTTTAGGGGTTTGTGGTGTGCCTCCGTAGCTGAAGATGAAGTCCTCAAGGCCTCTCAGATAAGTCCAGTCGCCTCTCAGTGAGTCGATGTACTTCTTAGTGGCCTCGATGATGACCTCTTCCTCAATCTCCCTATTGGGGTCAAAGACAGTACGGAAGTTTGTTAGTGATATTGCTATGTTCGCTGGTGCCCCAGCAAACGGCACTGAGTAGCCTGGCCTCTTCCCCTTCGGGTAGAGTGCCCTTAGCTGTCTAGCTAGTGGCAACTCCTCAGCGCTAGATCGTATCTTACTCATCTTAGTCGGTGTCTGATGTTCTTTACGTAGTGATATATGATACTCTTGAACTGTAGGTCTGCATCTACATGGGCTATCACCTTGTGCATTTGCAGTGGCTCTATGATCGTTCTGGTACTCCTGTACTTCGATATAGCCTCTCTGAGGGACCATATCGAGAACTGTGGGTACTTCTGCCTGAACGCTCGGATTGAGGAAGACAGAGAGACTATATTGTCCTGCTTGCCGGGCTTGTAGTGGAAGAGTAGCTCTCTTGCGAGCTCTACCTCATCCATCTCCCTCACCCCATGCTTCATAGCCTTCCAGATGATAGCGTCAGTTTCAGCTGTTGCAAAATATGCACCATCTTCCTTGACGATATTCACGATGTGTCCTATCTCATTGTAGAGATGCTCCCCGGTCCCTTCTTGGGCGGTGAGTATCCTGCTACTGATGAGTAGTGCCATCTCCTGATAGGTCAGACCTATGCTCTCAAGGTAAGCATCATTGAATATGATTTGTCCGAATGAAATGTCTGTCATCTTGAGTGGTACACTTTCTGTCCATTTCCAACAACCTCAAGGGCGGACTTGAGGAACTCCTCGTCTCGGGTATTGTCGATACAGAGGATGACTACAAGGGGCTTATCATGGCGCAGGACACGTCCTACCTTCTGAATAACACCTCGTTCTCCTGCATCGAGTTGGGAGATAATGCCTACCTCACAGTCGAAGAGGTTGTAGCCTTCCTGCAACATACCCACAGCGAAGATCTCGTCAATCTTACCATCGTTGAAGTTGTCTAGTATTGCTTGATTGTTCTTCTTCTTAGAGTGAATACTACATTCATAGTTCAGAGCATCAGCCTGGTCTATTGAGGAGACGAAGCATACGAACCTTTTACCCTTAGCGCGGATGCGGTCAGTGATACTCTTGATTCGTGATGTCTTAATCTCCCCAAGGATCCTCTTACGCTCTATGCAGGCGTTAAAGTATACCTGCTTGCTGTACTCTGTGCCTTGCTTGTCGTACATATCCTTAGCCCAGGTTACTCGGCTCTCAATGTAGTCGTAGTACTGCCTTTCCGTACAGCTGATCAGCACATTGGCTGATGGGTTATGCTCCTTAGAGATCCAGTAGAACCTTTTGTCGTAGCCTGTCTTGACAGTAAAGGGCTTGTTGGGGTCACGTACGACCTTGATGACCTGATTAGCCACCTTGTTGTCCAGTTTAGAGTGCATCACCCAGATCTCAGGCTCCGGTAAGACACCAGACTTAACAGCGTTCCTCAGAGTGACCTTCAGCGTCTGTAACTCCGGCCGTGCCTGCTTGAGGAAGGCTACTTCGCTTTCCTTCAATGTGGCACTGAGGAAGACAGTATATGTAGACTTGATGTCTAGGAATGCCTCCTTACGCTTGTCTGTGACCAGGTGGTGCGATTCATCAGCGATGATGAGATCGTACTCCTTACCTGCCAGCTTGTGCATAGAGTGGTAGCAATAAGTCTCGCATTCTACTCCCTCCTTCCTCAGGAACTTCTCAAACTCCGTCTCCCAGTTCTTGCCGTGGCCAACCTCATTGACGAGCAAGAGCACGCTCTTGATGTCTGGTATGCTGTTGATCACTTCAATGGCTAAGGCTGACTTGCCAAAGCCAGTAGGTAGGTTGAGGAGGATATGCTTAGCCTTATCCACGAGTAGTAGCTTGGCTAGCAAGCCTCGCATCTTCTCTCTATCCATAGGCGGACTCTTGTCTTTCTTTGTTGTTCGTTTCTTATACTTTCTACTCATGTTACTGATTTTCTTAGATAAGGGGGGTGACCTCCTTAGAAGCCACCCCCAATACCACCAACTATAATAAGCATAGCTATGTCGCCTTGGCGAAACAGCTTGTCAGTAACGACAGGTCAAAGGTAAGAATTATTCCTCATCCTCTTCCCCATCGTCGTCCTCCTCAGGATCATCTTCTCCTGGGAAGGGGAACTCTACCTCGATAGCTTCCTCATCTCCTTCTTCAGCCAGCTCGTACATCTTGACACCGCTATACATCATACCGAAGGATTGAATAACCAGGCCCCACAGCCCAAGCTCCTCGATCCAGATGAAGATGGTCTCTGGGTATCGCTTGGTGATTCTTAGGACCTCGTATAGATCCTTGTTGGTGAGGAGACAGGTATAGCAATCATCCTCAGTATCTGTAACGCGCAGGACCTCTGATGTGAAGCACTCCTCTCCCATGTAGGCGCATTCGTTCGTCTCATTCATCTGCAGAGCCTTACAGCACGCTACGGTGTTGTGGAGCTCATCGATGATCTTCATTAGGTTAGTTTCCTTGACTCTTAGCTTTCTCATATCTCTTATGTATTGTTGTTAAATGATATAAGGGCCTAACCTCCCGGCCAGACCCTTACGATAGTGCTTGAAATGATTCTTGTGTTGTAGTGTTACAAAATTAGTGAATACTTTTTGATCGCCCAAGATGCTGAGTGAAACTCCTCGGATGTCCCAAATCTGCGAGTGCATCTGGGCGATCATTTGTTTATTTTTCTTCGTGGTGATAGTGGATGATTCCACGTACCACGCTCTCTGCATCGATGCTCTTCCTTATGGCTTTCTCGAGCCCTTCGATCAAGTCTAGGATACCCTGAATGTCTGAGAGATGCTCAAGTGCATACTCTTTGACCTCATCAATCCTATCCTGAACCTCAAGGTTAGCCTTTAGGGTTCTTGTCGTTGCGATGTAAAGGTAGTCAATTTCTTTCTTATCAATCATGATTGCTGTTGTTAAATAGTTAGGGGCAGGCCTAAGCCTACCCCTATACTTGTTAGTTGAAGATGCTGCGTAACCACCATGCACCACCGCCAGCGACGATTACCATGGGGAGCACGATGAGAATGAAGAACATGATAGCGTGGATCACGTGGATCTTATTGCTCTTCTCTACCCACATCTTGTCGGTGATACAGAAGAAGCGGTCGAGCTTACGCTTCCAGTCTTCTACATAGAACTCGCCGTTGTAGTACTTCTTGAAGCGACGTACTTCACCGTCTTGTCCTGCGATCCAGTACTTCTCTGTGCCATCTTCCATCTTGGCCACAAGACCAAGGCGACCATCTGGCCACTGCTTAGGCTCGACACCAGTCTGGTTGACCCAGCTGAAGTATACCTCCTGGTTGAGCTTAGCGCCATTAGGATCGATCTGCTCTACCTTGATATCCTCAGCCTTCAGAGGGATGAACCCTTCACGCTTGACAGTTGTACCGTCAGGACCTGCAGCACTGATAGGGTCCTCGATGACCCTTACATATTTCTTTGCCATACTCTATATAATGAAGTGATACCCTTTGGCTCTTCCTCAGGGACTATGGCCACAAAGTTAACACTTCTATAGGGACATGAGGAGAGCAAAGAGAATACCTAAGGCATCACATGCAAGATCCTTCTTGTCAAAGTAGCCTCCACGCTTAGCATCCCAGACCTCCTTAGCTACTGATACTACTGCCGAGATGGCGATAGCCACCCAGAGGCCCGCTACAAGGCTCACAATCTTCGTCAGTGAGGCGATCGCTACAAAGTGGAGGCATCCATCCACCCCGATGTTTTTAACGCACCACAGGGCGATTCTGTCGGTTAGTGACTGTTTCATTGTTTATAATCCTTGCTTAATCTTTCCGATATGAATGATGTCGTACACGTCTTCTATTAGAATGGCCTTCTCTATTGTCCAGTCTTTGTGGTCCTTTCTCAGCCACATGCTTTTTGAGGATGCTTGTTTAGCCTGTAGACCTGTCTCAGCCTTTACAAGCTGGTATCTGTAGAGATCCTTGTAATCGCCATTTAGACACTGAGTGTATATTGACATCTTTACAAGGTAGAGTCTTTCGCCTCCAGCTTCTAGGATTTTATCGTCTATAAGCTTAAAGCCATCCATTTTGTACTTAAAGCTCATACCCGAGCTACTGTATATCTGGTGCTGATCTCTAATCTCGGACTCGATAGTAATTCTCTGAGTTTCCCATTGGCATACCACTGCGTAGGTTCTTGCTTTCTCACTGTCCCCTATTTTTACCTCTACAATTTGTAGTGCGTATGGGACCTTTCTTCCTTCTTCCATATCTTAGCTCTATTCCTCGTTATCTTCTTGTAGGATCTGCTTTAGCAGCATCTCCCGGTCCTTGTTGATTAGGTCGGTGAGTTCAGGGTCGGTGCGACTTGCTCCTCGTCCTACCCAGCTACCGATAACCTCTCCAATGTAGTTCTCGCCTTTTGCCTTGATGGTTCGCATTAAGAAGGCTACCCATACTCCCTCTTCCTCAGGTCCAGGTATTACCTGAAGAACATGCCGGTATTCCACGATAACGTTTCCAAGCTTGAACTGAGCCATCTTAAAGAATGACTGTATATGCTGGTTTCCTGCTTTTAGCTCTAAATCTTTCATTTCCATCTTGGTTTACGTCTTATACTAAATTAACCTCACCCTCCTCATTGGGTATTAGTCTTTGAGGAAGATGAGGTTGGTTATACTTCTGTTGTTAGTCTCTGTCTTATATGTTTATACTAGTCAGCATCACATCGTTATATGTGAGTCCGATGATAGCGTTATCGTAGCCCTCGTCATAGCTATAGAGGTCTAATGGGATAAAGATAGATGGTCCATTATCAGGTGCTATTCTAACACCTATGCCTCCCTGTGGCACAATAGAGTCCTTGATGTTCTTTAGGTTGAGGTAGAACTTCAAGCCCTTGAGGAAGCGGATATCTTCCTTGATTCCACTAAAGTCAAAGTAGCCATCTTCTCTATCCTCCTTGATCCCATACAGCTCACCATTCTCGTGTCGCATGTTCAAACCGCGCCCATCTACTGACTCTATGTAGAGGGGGCCAAAGGCTACTTGCTGAGACTTAGGCAGCTTCTTGAGGAGGCTGTCGTAGTGATCTATTAACATATTTCCTGTGGTTTATAAATGAGAATAGCCGACCTCATGGCCGGCTGTGTACCCCGAGATGGAATCGAACCATCATCGTAAGTTTAGGAAACTTATGTTCTATCCGTTGAACTATCGGGGCTTGTGCGGGCCACCTCCATTATGGCTAAGAGGTAAGCCCGCGTCGTGTAATCACTCAAATGGAACCAATGCAAAGATAGCGCGTTTAGCGATATGAGCAACACAGGTGCGCCCATCTTTGCTTTTTGAGTGATCTTAGTCTACAAGGATTCTCTGCCCCACGTCTGTGCTGACGTAGGTAGCTGAGTCGACTCGCTCCTCAACGATGCGACCATCATCCTTGCGGACTATGAAGTAGTATCGCGTCTCTCTGCGCTCTATACGTTGTTCTAGTTGTTTTGCATCCCAGTTGTACATATACCCTGAGGGCACGAAGGTCTTGTCCATGACCTCAGCGTTTGACTCAGGTGTTGTGATGGCTACTATGGTGAACGGTGCGAACAAGGCGATTAGCGCTGATGTAATCATTATTGCTGTGTATTTCTTGTCCTGCTTCACTGTCGTCAATGTACCCCCGATCATCACAGCACAGGTTATGCAGACGGCTAAGGGCACAAAAATTGATAGGAAAATCAGTAAGTCTCGCATTGGTCTATATTATTAGAACTTGATACTATTTCTAGTCTCAAGTAAAACTTATGGATACATCATCCCCTAGGCAATTTAATAGGTATTGAGGAAAGACATATAAGTAGAAGAACATATTATTCCTTTCCTCATTAAACGCGCGCGCGAGGCGCATTTTCGGGCGAACCCGAACCTAATTAAATTGCGCATAGGGGGATGGCTTCTTAGCCCCAAGGGTGAGGTACCACTATGGTATCCAATCCTCAACCTCTCGGCTGTCTCTCTTCCTCAGGCAACACGTACCCAATGTCGATTGACACTCTACTCTTTATCTAATCAGGCCTGAGTAGTAGTATTAGCTCTCTTTAGGTCTGGCCAAACCTAGACGGCGGATCACTTTACCAGCCGGCCACCTATCCGTCAATTTTATATCCCCTGGGTTACTACCCAAAGCTCCTGGTGGCGTTCATTCTCCCACAGGACGTTCGATGTACACCGTTGAATGGGAGGGGAATCTCCAACTATCCACCGCCCTTGGGATGCCGTACACTTCTGTACCTCCTAGGCGGCCTCATTGCTGGGCCACCACAAAGGTATGAAGAATATCTGGGACTTGAGGAAGAGAGAGTAGGTGAATCTGGCTGTTAGTCTTAAAACATACTCATTACGTCATCTACATACTCCTCCCAGGCGAGTTTATATCCTTCCTCAAGAGTCTTGATGCCGCCCTCCACTAGAATGGTCTCTCCGGTGATATCCATCTTGAGGAGGCTATAGATACCCATAGAGCGTTCCATGAGGAAGTCATACCACAGGTTTGTCTCTGCGATCTTATCGGCATCATTCGCGCTCATCCACTCTAGTGGCTTGAGGATTTGTGATAGTTGTTCTTTCTTCATAGTTGTTACTTGTTTCAATTCACGCACCCTGGGAATGGTGCGACCTGCTTTAGTTGTTCTCTCTTCGTGATTCTTACTTGAATAGGTCTAACACGTCATCGACGTAGTCATTCCAGGCTATGGCCTTAGCTTCCTTCAGCGTTGGAACGTTCCTCTTTATTAGTACTCTTGGCCCATCGCCTGTATCATCGACCATTACTGTATATGCCCCATCAACTTTAGATATTCTATACCACCCATTGTGGAAGTCAGTGTATGCCGCTATGTCGCCGAAGCCGGCTCCATTCCACTCCAGCGGCACTAGTTCTTGTTCTAATTGTTCTTTTGTCATTTTAGTTTATTGATGTTTACTCTGTCTCCTACGTTGGTATCCATGTAGACTATCTTCGCTACTCGCTCTTCTATGACGTGCTTGTCGTCACGTTTGATTGTCAGGTAGTAGTTGTCTTCTGAGGATATCCATGCGGGCTTGACTGTCTTTTCTATTACAACACCGTTATTTCTCAGGTGCCGATCTTGCTTGTCTAGCCATCCAGCAAAGAGTAATAATATACCAAAGAATAGTATAAATATGAATCCTGGATTTTCCACCCAGAATGGGGTTTCTGTTTTATTATGTCGTCCCATATCTCTTATTATTAGCGTTCCACTGACTACCCCATATGAGATAGCCGGTGGTCTGCTTATTACACATATACTACTTAGTCGTAGAGAAGACTAGTTAGCGATAGTATTCTTATCCTCACTCTGCTCTTCTACGCCTAGGCGCTTGAGCTGAGCGTCGATGATACTAAGCTGTAAGCCTTCCAGCTTTACAGCCATTGAGGAAGAGAGCTTAGTGGACATAGCCAGCGCTGTGATGCCGGTCATTCCTTCTGAGAAGACTCTTGCCGTAGCTGCTGGATCCTCCTTGTTGATGACTGCCTGGTGCATCTTCATGAAGAAGTCCATAGTTGCGTCAGCGAGCTCCTCTGCCTGCTTAGCTACATCGATGAAGTTCTCTGTCTTTGTTTTGCTTGCTTCCAGCTCCTTGATACGGAGCTCCTTTTCTTCTTGCGTCATTGTTTGTTAGTTAGATTGAGTTTCGACTGTGATCTTGATCTCCTTACGACCAAGGATGAATCGGTCTACGATAGAGTCCTCTAGGAAAGCTACGATAGGTGTATCCTTGATAGAGATGACTCTTTCTTCGTGGTCCCCTTCCTCATAGTCCTTGATGAACTTCACCGCTAAGGCGTAGGCTGCGTGGAAGTCCTCTACGGAGAGGAAGAGCTTGCGTGTGGTGCTCTTAGTCACCACACCCATATCGTTGATCGCGTCCACCTGGTAGGTCGCTAAGTAGAACTCTGGTGTCTGGTGCTCCTGTAGTTTCTTCTGTTCAAGTTCAGCCTTGACGACCTTGAGAGAGTCGATCTTCAGGCTGTCGAGCTTGTAGTCTTGCTGATACGTGACCCATTTGATGACCAGCGCCTCAGCGAAGGCGTAGTTAGGTGCTTCGACGAGGTAAGACTCGGACATCTTCTCATCAAAGGTGGTCTCATACGAGACCTTAGCTTGGAATAGCTTCATTTGATTTTGTGTTTAGAGTTATACTTTCCCATTGCTGGGGTTCATAAGTTCTAGAAGATTCTCTTTAATTTATGAGAATTGAAGAGGATTACTCATCTCTCTCCTCCTCAGGATTGAGGGTCTCGGAGATCCATAACAGCTCATCTTCGATGTGAGGAGAGCGATGTACTCTCCTCTCCCTACCATCGGTGACATCGCCTTCTATGTTGATCATAGAGTGTACCACCTCGATGGTTGTCTCGAAGTAGTCCATTGTTGCACCGCGGACCTTATCGATCGTTATCGTTGCGATTCTTTGCTTCATACGATTTGAGTCTTCTTCTCAATTCAGATATGGTGCTATATAGACCACTAAAAGCTTCGTGTGCAGTATGGACATACATTGGGCCGATCTTCTCATCTTTGAACATAGTCTTTTCTGCTAGTCCCTTATCTATTGTTGTTGTTGCTATGTATAGATGTGGGTAGAGGCTTTTAGTCTTCAGCTCCAGGCTTACCGTTTTACCTTCGATCGAAGTGGAGACGTTGATAATCTCTGAATCTTCCAGTTCCTCTACCTCCATGGTGATCGGTTCCCGCATCTCCATCTTCATTAGGTAGTCTTTGGCCGTTTGTAGCTCCAGCCGTCTTAATTGACTAGCCGACAGCTTCTCTGGCTCGTAGACTCCTGGTATCTCCGGAATCTCGATAGGCTTGAGTCCTGGTATCTCCTTTCTTGAGATCTTGATGCACTTGCTCTTCTCATCCTGGTAGACGTTGTACAATTTCCTGAGGAAGGGTGTGATGATCAGGCTTATCTCAAGAGGAGAGAGCTTCTGCATATCTAGCGTATACATCGTATCTCTTCTATTCTTATAGGCCACCTCAGTCCATATAGGCTCCTCTGAGAGTGTCAAAACGTATGGGTGATTATACCGCCTTACGTGGTCTAAGATCTCGCCTTGTAGGGCCTCTACGAGCCACTCACGGCAATCCCATACAGGTCTATTGCCTTCGTACTTCTTGATAGGCCATAGCTCCTCTATCATGGTGAATTCCCTACACTCAGGGATTATGTTCTCATTCATAGTTGTTTCTTTTGATTTGCCCCTGAGGAGAGGATAGTGTCCCTTCCTCAGGATCTATTACTTCTTCTTTGTTCTGCCCTCGCCACCGCACAGATGAATGTGAGGATAACAAAAGCTCTTACTTCTGTGGGGTATCCACTCGCCAGGATCAAATAAATGCCCTGTATGAAGAGATAAAGCCTTATGAGGTCTATCATACTACTCATACCGTTGGAGGCGCATACAGACGGCTGCAGATAGGCACATGGCTACCTGAGTAATGCCGGTGATCATGTCGGTCTCAAAGAACACCACAGCGCTAAGCCCTGCGATGAAGGAGATGAGCACCATGGCGATAGAGCGTAGTAGCTCGTTGCGATTCTTTCTTGTCATATCTTTTACTTTCTCTTATTTAGCTTCTCTGCTACCTCTTTGATGAAGAACTCCCTGAACTCAGGTAGACGCTCAAGGATGTAGGTCAGCATGCTCGCTACCCTGCTTGGTGGTACTCCATCTTCGATCTCTTGCTTGATATTGGTATCCCCGATCCCGTTTATTCTGATTTCCCTTACCTCATTTTGATGGTCGTATTTTATCTCTATGTATCCTCGCGCTATCATTCTTACCTCATTTGGCTTTTCCTTCGCAAGATCCTCGATATCCACATTGATGCTGATGTCTCTCATCCAGATTGACTCTCCAACACGTAATACTCCTGAGAGCTGTAGCATCTCCATGATTGCTGTCATTCGTAATAGCTCGGATTCCATGCGCTGTATTTTCCTAACGCATGATGCTATATACTCATAGGCTCGTCTCTGATGCCTATCGAGCATGTAGTAGTCTAAGCCAACACCACAGACTCTCGCGATCTCTTGCGCCTTTTTCTTCCGGTTCTTTCTCTTCCTTTGTTCGATTGGGCTCTTTTTTCTGTAAATCTCCTGTGCCTCGGAGACTAGGTGAATTAATTCCATATCCATATTCTTGCCTTATTTACTTAACCACTTCTCTACGCGCTGGATGAACTCTGCTTCAAACTTGTCGAACTCTTGTAGGGTGAAGTCAAGAATATCCTTAATCTCACCATACGATAGACCTCTTGGTCCATTCTTACTTATTGATATCGGTTTATTCTGATATACACGGAAGGTGCAAACTCCGTAGTTAGGCACATGCTTCGATATCTCTATCCACGTGTGTGTTGGCCCTCCCACTTGATCGTTCTTTCTCTGTCTTATCGTCATTGGTGGTGCCTCCCATTCTATCCCTTTTCGCCCTAGCACACTATCCAGCGACATTATATTTTTGTCTACTAGATCTCTAGATATTTTGCAGATGACTGTCATTCTTCCTCTCAGCTTATGGACTTTGAGGAGAGATGATGCCATCTTTTGGACAGTAACTCTCATCTGCTTTGACGCTAAGGCATAGTAGACCTCGGTGTCCAGCATTTTCTTGATCTGGTTTTCCGTGTTGCGCCTGTGGTCTTCCTTGAGCTTTTCTGCAGCCTGTATGTTTACGGCTTTCTCGGAGACGCTTATGGATAGATGTATTAGTCTATCCAGCTTCTTATCTTTCGCCATAGCTTATACTATTAAAGGCCCCCTCGTGCTTGAGGAGGCCCAGATTCTACTTGACTTGTTCAAACTCTTCCTTGAGTTCAGTACTATTGAACACACCGAACAGCCCTGATTCTTGGCTATAGAGGAAGTGATCACCCTTCTTGAGCTCTAACTGTCGACCGTAGAAAATAAAGAAGAGGCTTTGTGCATCTTCTATCACTATTGTATTTGAGCCTAGACGCACGAAAATACCCATCTTATTGTCTGGGTCGTTCAAGATATCGTGAAACTCCTTTAGGTTCTTACCGGTGTACTGTAGCCCCTTGAAGGTGATACCATCCTTGTTCTTATATGTCTTAACCATTCTTTGATTGCTTTAGTGTATGATAGATTTCGTCTGCTACCCATTCCTTGACTTCCTTTTCCATCTCTGGGAAGGTCTTGCCTGTGCAGATCTCTGTTGAGTATCCTGGGTGAATGGCGTTTGCTATCCATCCCTCTGCAAATGGATCTCTAACTGCTAAGATCCGCATTCCCCATACTGGGTCCCATACGCATCTCGTAGTTCCGGTCTCCTTACCAGCTGGGCTTACCCACTCTGGGTCTTTCAGCTGTTCCTTGATTTGTTCCTTGGTGATCATAGTCGTTGCTTATTAGTGGTTGAGGAGGAGATAGTATATCTCCCCTACTGATTTAGTATGAGGTTTTTATGATGCTCTCTGCAGATATCTAGGCCCTCTTCTACGGTTTTGCATTTCGTTCCAAAGAGCTCCAATGGTGATACGATCATAGCTTCATCATCTCGGACCATTACTTCATAGAGAACATCGAGGTCTGATTGTGCGTAGTAGTTGTAACTTCTTATGTATGGGTACTCCTTGAATCGTAGTGGTTGGTGTCCCCTTAGTTCATCTTTATCCATAGGTCTCTGTATTAACAAAGCATCCCCAGCCTTCCTATAGAGAGCCGGGGACACCTTTATTGTTAGTTACTATCCTAGTAGTTCTTACCGTGCTTGTAGGGGCGCATCTCATTGTAGCGCATCTTGACCTGGATGTGTTTCATCAGGTCAATACCCATAAGCTCAGCGATGATGTGGATCTCTGCGATGATGTGGCAGAAGGATCCTACGTTACCGAACTCAATGTCGATATTGCCAGCGTTTCGTACGATATACCATACGTGTGATGGCATAGACATTTCCTCGTAGGATTCCGTACGCCCCTCTTCCTCAAGAGTGCGCTTGATCTTCTGCTCGATCATGATGAGCGAGTCTACGAGGTGTGTGCGCATCTCACTCTCTCCGTTGTTGGCCAGAGCGTCAAGCGCGCGGATGACTACGTCTGCAGCCTCGTCCTCCCAGTTGTTCTTGACCTCTTCCTCAAAGCGCTTCTTGAACTTCTCGTCGTCGGTCTCGTTGATCAGCTCGTCGAGATTGACCTTGGTGATGAGTCCTGCACGGTGAGCATTGATCATCTCACCAAGCTCGGAGACGATCATCCCCTGGTAGTGGGATGGTGGAAGCTCCTCATCCCAGAAACCCTTGTTGACTGCGTTCTTGTGGATCTCAATGCCGATGAGGGCGAGATTACCCCAGTTAAATTCTCCTTGATACATGTTCTTACTTGTTATATTACGGTGATTTTCTCAGACAGCTCTTTGCTGTACTTGATCCTGATTAGTTTACCCTTTGTGATATGACTGCTATTTATTCGTCTCATCCTTACGGCGTCATCGACGAAGTTCTGAAGAGTCCTCTTTGAGTACATGACGATGTTTGAGAGAATGAACTGCACAGTACTATCGTCTTCTGTTCCCTTGAGTTTGATAACTCGATCGGCGTATAGCTCTGGGAACACTGATGGGACGTACTGTTCAACTCCAAACTTCTCCATGTACTGGTCTATATACCACTGGTTGAACTCATAGGGCTTACCTATTCCTAGAGAGCACAGCTCTAGCATGTGGAATTGGCTCTGATGGGTCCAGTCTAGGTCAGGTTTGATTGGGATGGGCATGTGGTGCTCTCTCATTGCAAGGATGGATAACCCTATGGATATGACTCCATCCTTTACAGCTATCTCTATAGTCTTGCCTTCCCTATCAAAGTAGGCGCTGGGCATAAAGACCTCGAGCTTGAGCATCTCTCTTAGTTCTTGACTCTCTTCTTTGTTCTCTTCCTCAAGGGCTGCTAGCTGTGTTGCTAAGTTCCCGAAGAGAGCTATCCTTTCTTTCAGATCGCTATCCATTATTAGTCTGATATTAAGAACTCGTTGATGTAGATGTAGTCGTCAGTGCCCTTGTCGTACTCTTGGTCGTTGTTCCAACAGTCTACCTCTAAGAGCTCGCTGAAGGCGATGCCGGTGAGCTTGTAGGCGATATCAAGGGCTTCATCCTCGGTCTTGACGTACTCGGTACCGATCTTGTCTCCTACCTTGTAGTCTACTCGGTATTGCTTTGGGAAATACTTTCCTTCCTTATCGTTAGTCTTGAGGATTCCACATTCACGCATGACCTCTCGATAGTAGATCTTGATACCCTTGAACTCCTCGGCTAGACAGTGCATGAATTCTGATTTGCCGTACATCTCTTCCGTCTCAAGTCGTAGAGTGACTGGCGATTCGGACAGGTCCACCTCGATAGAGTTGAGGTAGGAGCGTGGGCATACGACTTGAGGGTCGCCCTTAACTGCGCCTAAGTCGTACAGCATACCACCAAGCCACGTATTGCCGTTGTTCTGCATGTACTTGTTGATAACGCCATTGATGTATCCTAGGATCATCTCAGGTCCCTCGATGACATATGAGACCGATGAGTATCTTGCTGTATCCATTGTTATGTTAGTTTGTATTTTGCTCTGTTGGCTTATTTCCGGCCCTGTTACGGCTTCAAATCTCCTCCCTGGACACTTGTACTACCGAGAGATTCTGCGGCCTCCTGAAGCTGTTCTACGCTTCTGGCCATAAAGAGGAGCTTTGATGAGGTGGTACCTGCGCTGTCGGTGACGAGGTAAAGACCGAAATAACTCTCGGCTTCCTCATTAGCATCGATGGCGTATAGGACCTTATGGATGGGCGTGTCCTTGAGGAAGGTGATAAGACCAGGCTCGAAGTCTGTGTACTTTTTACCTTCATCTACCTGCCACAAGAGTGATGTCTCCGTCTTCTTCTCTTCTTCAAGCGTTCTTATGGCGAGTGCAGCCGCCCATATCACTAGTCCTATGAGGAAGAAGATGATTATGAATCTGAGTACTTCTTTCATTGTGCTTATACTAATAAAGCCCACACCACCGTGTTAGGGCGATGTGGGCGTACTGTTAGAGTTTGATGGTGTCTCTGATGATCTCCAACATGAGCTTCATATCTATGTAGCTCTCGTGTTCTGCTCGGACCCGATCGACGAAGTGATCCTTTGTAGATTCTTCTCGCCCTTTGACCTCATTCAGGACGTGCTCTGCAGCTTCCCTGATCTGTCTGAGCTGCTTCTTGGGATCTTTAGGAATCACAGGATTGTCCTCTTCCTCCTTGTCGTAGATGCTTTTGATCTTAGTCATAATGGTGTCAGCTACCTTAACCATCAGTCCTGAGTGCAGGTAGTTGGCTACGTTAAGGACGAAGTCCTTATCCTCTCGAGGGATACGATCCTGCGCACAGAAGGATAGTACCTCTGCTATGTTGCGAGTATCGACTTTCTTACCTCGGTCCTTTGGATCCTTCTTGAGATCCTTGAGCAACTCGCGTCGTGCGTAGTCAATGGCCTTGAGGAGATCCTCCTTACCACCCTTGTCACGGAAGCGGATTACGTACTTGAGGATACATCCCTCTGCGAAAGAGAGGTTGAGGTTCTCGATGAGATCCAGAGGTTGGTAGTCGTAACCTTTGTAGTGTTCTCCTCCTACCTGGATTGATTCTAGTTTATCCATGTCTTACTTGTTGTTGTTGGTTCGTTGATGATGCCTTCTTTAGTTCTCTTTACATAGATGCCTGCGTCATCTATGTATTCTTTCAGATCCCTTAGCTCCTGGATTGATGGGTACCTATTCTCAAACTCACATTGATCTATGAGTTGATTTAGGTTACACCTCAGGACAGTGAGCATATTAGATGCGTCACTAAGGTTGGCCAGGATTACTTCTTTTGTACTCATTCCTGTTCGTGCGTTGGGTACTCTATCTTCATCTGCATATCGATAAGGTGAGCAAGCTCTCTCATCTGGTAGTTGCAGATAAGGGTGATTGCGATTATGAGGAAGGTTTGAGTTTCTCTGTCAAACTGCTCCTGTATGATAAAGGCGAATGTATTTGGCAGGTTAGGGTTTTCCGCTAGTACTTCCCCATAGTTACACTGGCTTGCTTTCTTGCTGTTTAACCCTATCTCAGCGTAGTGCTTAGCCTTCTTCAGGTCCTGAAGGCCATTCTTCTTCCGGTATCGTACGAGATATTTGAGGATGTTACCCTGGATGAAGTCGAACTTCATATCCATGATGTACTTCACAGGCTCGTACTTGTACCCCTTGTAGTGGGACTCGCCTTGGTAGTTGTCGTTCTTTTCCATTGTTACTCTTCTCCTTTGGTGAGTTGAATTAGTTCTTCGTCTAGGTCGATGTCAAATGTCCATCCGATATTGAATAGGAATTTCAGCGCCATCAGCGTATCCTTTGCGTTACACATGCTTCTATACACAGCGGCTACAAGCTCCGACTCAAACTCAAAGGACTGGAGGTGTTCCTTCATCTTAGGACTTTCTACAGACTCCTTGTTGTAAATCATAGGGAGAATCATAGAGTAGACCATAGATGACATTACGACCGATTCTGTTAGCTCTATATTGTGAACCACAGTCTCGGCAACCTTGATTAGGTTGAGCTTTAGGATCTTCTTTGCTTTATCTTGATCCTCTATTGTTTCGCTCTTACAAATGAACTTTATTAAGTTCAGGATGATTCCGATGCTCAGAGCTGCTGATCTCGTAGCGTCAGCTGTAGGTCTAATCATATCCTTGGCCTTGTAGATGCGTATTGCATCAGCCACCTCTACGAATCGACCTCGAAGCATAGCCTGTCCTTCTGAGGCTGGGATATCTGCGTTCTCAATGCAGATCTGTCTTGCTGTCTTGTTCATACTATTCTTGCTTTACTGATTTTCTATTCTTTCTTCGTTCTACCATCTTATCCTCTGTACGTAGGACCGAGAGGAGGAGCATCATCGTAGCTTCTTTCGTGAGCTGCTTAGGACTGGCATCCTTATCATCCCTATCCCAGAAGTGATGGTACATGAGGAGACCAGGACCTGATGATTCAATAGATAGCACTCTCTCCGTTCTGATGAAGTAGTCTACCTGCCTATCCGTCCCTGGATGGATCTTAGCGTGTAGTACGCCATCGACCTCATAGTACTCAGGGATGACGACATTGAGCTCTACCTGTCTCTTCATCTCCTCAGGATCGTACTGGGTAGGCATAACAGCATACTTCCATTCCCAGAAGCGATCTACAAGGATATTGAACGTTACCTCCCTGATCCTCTGTCGTACGTAGTTCTTATCTATAGAGCTCGTTCTGAAGCTGGCGTGGTCAAACTCTGCCATAAAGGAGTAGTTCACGTATGCAGCTGCTATGTGAGATGCGGCGTATGGCCCCCTGAAGAACGTCAGGTGTACTCTACGCTCGTTCTCACCACTCAGTCTTTCCTCAGTGTGCTGGATGTAGTAACAGTACTTCTTACTGTTGTTAGGTACTATGAGGTATATGGCCTTGAGTTCGTACGCATAATAGCGATACGGCCAGTTGAGCTTGCATCTTGAGGGTAGCTCCACTAGCTTGTTCATAAGCCCCTCAGCGGTCTTTCTGTCCATTACTTGTGATTCTTAGTTAGTCGTTCTACTGTACCGAGCATGGCAGCTGCTACGGCGAAGAGTGTGGCGTAACCGATCACCTGACCGATAAACCACAGGAAGATGTTGATATCCTCTTCCTTCCAGCCGTAAGTGAGCGTGAGGAAGAGAATACCAAAGATTGATATCACTACTGATAGTGCGTACTGAGCGTTGTTGAGATATGGCTTCATAATCGTATTGTTGTTGTTGCAAAGGTACCCCCATTCTTTTAGGCCGTAAAGGTCCTAAGGCGTAATGCGCTAAGAATACCTACTGGTTATACTATCTTCTCCTCAGGAGCTTTTCCTCAAGCCCCTGTTAGCTTGCTAGCTCATGCTAGCTCTTATATGTGTGTGTTGGTCTTATGGTATAGCGTCCTATGGTAAAGCGCAGGGTCTGATGTTCATATAGTACGCCGCCTTCCCTATTTCTCTCTTCCTCAGACGACAATGCCACCACCTTACAAATGGCAGGCCGTACAAAGAGAACGGAAGGTAAGACGTACTATGTGAACACCCCTACTACAATCGGCAGGTGCGAAGCCGGAGTTTCCAACAGCTCCACACGCCGGTCGTATTAACCCTGTACTCGGCTATAGGCGCGTAGCACTTATAGACCGCTTATACAAAAAAGACCTCCCTAAGGAGGTCTTTGCGCTTTACGCCTTGTAAAGGACGATGGTCTGGTGAGTCTGCTCGTGCGGTACAGGTCCGCAATAGACAGTGGCTCCCCAGCCAATGGTAGTCCCACGGAGTGGCTCTACAGGCTTCTCCGTGGTGAAGTCAAGACACATACGTGCTGTGTCCTGGTCGTAATAGACGAGCTGACGCTTGACCCCAGCCTTGCGTACAAGGTCTAAGAAGTCGCGTAGCATCTGATTCCCAGCGGAAACGATATCAATCGCCTCAATGACCGAAGTCACTGAGGGATTGAGTTCGTCCAAGATGACCATCTGACGCATAGCTGTAAGGCTATAAGAAGTTCATCTTGTAGCGTGGGTCAGCCTCGTAGTTGCCGATGAACAGGTTGTACCCGGCAGGCTGATTGTCTACGATGCGCATCTGGAGGTTCACGTGGAACACCTGACCTGTCTGCTGCGTAAGGGCGATAGCATCCTCGAAGACCTGAGGGCCTTCCTTGGTGCCATTAACCCATACAGCGGTAGGCTTGCCATCTACGCTGATGAAGGCCTGCTGGCGGTCGCCATACTGAGTCTTCATCACAAACGTACTGAGCACGCCGAGCTTCTTGAGGTCAGCCATCTGCGTAAGCTCTACGGACTTAGCCGTAACCGTATATGCGCGTGGGCGCTCTACTACGGTCTCAACAGCCTCCTCAAAAGGATTGACTGGAGTAGCTTCAGTAGCTTCAACGCCGTCTACGTGCATACCCTGAACTTCGGCGTTGTTAAGTTCAGTTGCGATGTTGTTCTGTGCAGCTTCAGCTGCGATCTTCGTCTTGCGAGCCATAATTCTTATTCGCGTTAGAAGTGATGCTCCCTTCCCACCGTGGGTCGGGTAGCGGCGGTCCTTAGAGCGGACCACACTTGGTGAACCGGAGTCAACCGGCGGTACCTGCAGTTCCGTGCAGGCGGTAGAGACGTGGCGATGCTTCGCACCGGCAATGTAGAGGCCGGGAGGATGGCGAAGGCGGAGCCACGGACGGCAGAAAGCCCCGACAAGGGATATCCCCCGCAAGCGGCAGGGCTACCAGCCGGAGGTCGCCAGCCGGAGGAACACCCGCCAGGGTGCAGGCGTAAGCCCACAACCCTGACAAGGGATATCCCCCGACGTTCGGCCGAAGGCCGCAGGGGTTAGAAGATGCGGCTGGCCTGACGGTAGAGGTACAGGCGAGCACACAGGAGAGGGTCGGAGATGCCGACGTAGTAACAGACGGAGACAACAACACGTAGTGCCTTGGCTTCGGCTCTTGTGCTATAGTCGTCCGACTTCCTCAGCTCATCCAGGGCTATAGCACCATTGCGTAGGAGACTCTCCTTGCCGTGGTAGGGAGCCGTCACGAAGATGCTGTTCAGCCACAGAGCGCCGCTCTCTTTCTTGCTTATGCGTAAGATGAGGTGTGCGATAGCACCACCCATCAGGACGTAGAAGGAGGGAAGAGAGCTTGCTACCTTCCTCAGGTACCCATACTTGCGTACGCGATTGTCGAGGATGTCACGCAAGAGCGTAGCTTTCTTCTGGCTGGGCTGTGCCCACTTAATGATTAGACATAGGACGAACTGTAGGATGCGTGCCTTGCTCATCAGCTTGACGATGGCTTCGTAAGCAAGGCGGTAGTTAGTTACTGCGCTATCCTTGGTGCCGGCATTGTGGATGGCCGTGTTAGCGAGGTTGATGATAGCGGTGATCTCGTTGTTGACGTTGATAGTATTCATATCTGTAGGTGTTGTGCCGTTAGGCGGTTATTGTTAAGTATGATAAAGTCACCTCCCCCGGTGTGGGGAAGGTGACTGCTGTTATTAGAAGGGGAGAACGTGAGGATCTTGAGGTCTTACAGGATTTGGATCAAGGCTAGCACAGAAGACTATATGATCATCTATCTCTTCCTCAGGAGAATACGCATAAGACATCTCAATCTCCTGATCAATCTCAAAGTTCTCGATATCCACACTTATTAGAGCGGCATAGATAGCTCGATAATCATCCTCTGTGGCATATTCGACAATGGCATCATATAGAGCCTTGTCCCGAACTTTAGCACAACACAGGACAATAGCCTTCACTGTGCCCATATACCCACTCGGACAGCCAATCATATCATCAGCATCAGCAACATAGCTGTAGGCGTATATCTTACACGCCAGCTGATAATAATTATCAAAGCTAAGGTTAGACAGAAGGACGGACGATTCACGGAGGGTCTTGATTGCTTCCATTGTAGTAAGGTGTTAGGAAGTGAAACAATAATGAACACCACCCCAACCGGGATGGTGTACGACAGAACAATAAGGCAACAACAGCTAAGTATAGCCGTAGCATCAGCACAGATATACACCCGCAGAAAGGCAGAAAGGCGGAGAAAGAGTCCAGCCCCTACCCCACGTCTTCCCATTAGGGCCGTCATCACAACAGCTATTCTGGGTGTTGTTGTCTTGATCACACGGATTGCCGTGCGCAGAGAGGGTGTATTATCTCCTGAGGAAAGGAGAGGTCGTACTACACCCTTGATATGGAGCTGGGCTATACCCCTTGCTGAGCTGCACTGTGGACTTGGTGTCCTTGATGCTTGTACCCTGGCCAGCGTCCTGCACTGGTGAAGTGTACATGGCGAGCTACGACGCGTGTCGCTCGCTATGCTCAGCGGTGGGGTACCCACTTTG
>ERZ773061.16-NODE-16-length-85549-cov-4.844703_pt1 | contig 85549 bp, 90 predicted proteins | sample MGYA00580627_ERZ773061 | MGnify/ENA primary metagenome ERZ773061 (study PRJEB29015, sample SAMEA2738119) | human oral metagenome | biome: human oral; feature: human-associated habitat; material: saliva | place: China | collected 2223 ...
AGTACATTAATATATTCAGCATTACTAATTGGTGTTCTAACAGGTTCAGCAATTACTCAGACAAGAGCTGAAGATTTGGCACCGATTAAAAGTGTTGAAGAAGAAAAAATAATGATGATTTCTCTTAAGTTCAATTCACCTAAAAATTTGAAAAAAGAAATTAAGAAAATGATTTTAGATGAATACATTAAAGAGAATCCAACAAAATCAAATATTGATTACGACAAAACGGAGATTATGTTAGATAACGAAATTGATTTAACAGATAAGAATGCACAAATCAAGAAGGTATCTATTAATTTCCATTATACGGATAAGGAAGATGTTTCCTTAATACCTGATTTGACTAGAACTGTTTCATTGTCAATAACTGATAATGACCCAGTAATTGAATTGAAGAAAAATGAAATTACAATTACCAAGACATCTGATTATGATTTAAATACAGTTGTTTCATTTAATGGTTCATATAGTGGTGCAGGAGTATTAACTATTGACAAAAAGAACTTCGATAAAAATCAGGTTGGACAGTATGAAATTGAGTATAAATATACTGATATTAATGGTAAAACAGCTTCACAAATATTAAAGGTAAGTGTTGTAGAACAGAAGACTTATTACTATGATGTAGATGGTAATCTATTGGAAGAAGTTGAAGGTGCTCAAGACGAAAATGGTTACTCAGACATTGCAGAATATAATGTAGTAGACCAAAAGGTTGAAGGTGGTAATATTATTTACACATTAGAAAAGAAGCCTTACGTTGCACCAACTAGAAGTATCAATAATACACAATCTATTAATTATCAACCTATTGTTGGTGGTGATTATGTCCAACAGGCGTTGAGTGCGGTTGGTAGGGTCCCATACGTGTGGGGTGGTACATCACCAAGTGGTTGGGACTGTTCAGGAATGGTCCAATGTTTAACAGGTATTGGAGCAAGAACAGCTGAACAGCAGTCTTATACAGGAACTAGACATTATGACATTTGGAACGCACCTTATGGAGCATTATACTTCTATGACACAGGTGCAGGAGCATATCATGTAGGTATCTCATTAGGTAACGGTTCAATGGTACATGCAGCCAATGCAAGTGACGGAACAATCGTTACTAACATTCAATATTTCACACCGAACTATTGGGTAATGCCAGGTCAGTAATAAAGTAATGGATTAAATTCCATTGCTTTTTTGATATATAGAACAAAGGAGAGGTTAGCGTATGGAAGACATATTATGGCAAGATAAAAAACATATATTGGCATGGCCTATTAGTTTCACCAATTACACGATTGTATATAATAAACTTCATATTGAAAAAGGTTTGGTTAACACAACCTATGATGAAGTAATGTTGTATCGAGTTATTGACTGTAGATGTGTCATAAACTTCATACAGAGATTGTGTGGAACAGGCGATGTAATTCTCTATACAATTGATAGAACTTCTCCTATTGTTGTTTTGAAAAACATAAAAAACCCATTAAATGTCAAAAATTTTTTAAGTGAACTATGCTTAAAGGAGCGTAGAGCAAACAATGTAATCGAGATGGCGTAAAGGAGAGGAGATGGTTGTTTTGAACAGAGCAATTAAATATAGGCTTAAGCCAACCAAAGAACAGATTATATTCTTTGAAAAGAATTTCGGCTGTTCTAGATTCGTGTGGAATCAGATGCTTAGTGTATTCAAAGAGAACTTTAATAATCATGAAAACGTTGTAATACCAACACCAGCGAGTTTGAAGAAAGACTATCCTTTTCTTAAAGAAGTTGACTCATTAGCTTTATCCAACATTCAACAACGGTTCAATCAAACAAAGAATCAATTCTTCAAATCTTTAAAAGGTGAGCGCAAAGGTGAAAAATTAGGTTTTCCTAAATTTAAGTCTAAGAGACAACTTAAGAAGACTTACACTACTAATAATCAAAGTGGCACAATCGCTATTCAAGATAACAAAATCAAACTACCTAAGATAGGACAAGTGAAAGCAGTAATTCATAGACTGCCTAAAGAAGATTGGGTATTGAGGTCAGCAACCATTTCATGTGACGTTGATGGTTGCTACTACATTTCTATTCTTTTTGATTTTGAACAGAAGACCGAATTGAAGAGTGAAGTTAATTCGGCTATTGGAATTGACTATACATCTAATGGATTTGGAATTACAAATTTTGGAGACCAACTTAAGTATTCTAATCACTTCTACGAAAACCAAGAGAAGCTGGCTTTAGAACAACAGAAGTTGAGCCGCAAGAGTTTACATTCTAAGTCTTGGTGTAGACAGTTAAAGCGAATTAATAAAATTCATAAGAAAATCTCTAATCAGAGAAAAGACTTTTCTCATAAGTTATCTTATTTGTTGGCTGAAGAATTTGACTTGGTAGCAGTCGAAGGTATGAATATGAAAAATATAGCTCAAAGTCTTAATTTAGGCAAGGCTACAAACGATAACGGTTTTGGTATGTTTAGAGGCTTTCTGAAATATAAACTTGCAGAACGAGGAAAACACTATTATGAAGTTAATCAGTTTACGCCTACAAGCACAGTATGTTCATATTGTGGTGCATATCATAAAGACATTGTAAACTCCTTAGCTGTAAGGAGCTGGACTTGTCCAGATTGTGGAACACATCATGATAGAGATGTGAATGCAGCTAAGAACATATTACAACATGGATTGAATGCATTAAATGAATTAGAAATAAAAATAGAACTAGGGCAGGGACGTCCCGAAGGATATGCTGATTTTGTAAGAGAAGTTAGAGAACACTTACAGACGACTGACTCACTTAGAGCAGTTGAACAGACACCTCTAAACAAGGAGAAGTCATCAGTCAGAAAGTCCTACTTTTTAGAGTAGGACAGGTTCACGTGAATTATGTTTGAAAGAAAGAAGAGCGAATCACATTATCGAAATGATGTAGAAAGGGATAGAAGAATATGTTAAATAAGATTGGACAGAACATTAAATCATTAATTGTATTTATTATTTTAGCAGCTTTAGCGATAGCTGTATTATCTCAGTTTAATTATGACATTATTGAATTCTTTGTTTGGTGTTGGAATCATATTGTTAATTGGATTATTAAACTTGCAGGTTATTTTATTTCACTACCAGTTTTCAGAGCATTCTTTAAAGCTTAAGACTAGATGATTTTCTAGTCTTTTTTATTGTCTTTGTTGTATAATATATTTGTGAAGGAGTACATAAAATTATGGCAGATATTATTCAATTACCACATTATCCAAATTTTGAAGAATTACATACAATTAATTCAAGTGGTTCATTCTGGGACAGTAAAGATGTAGACAATTTAAATGCTACATTAATTAGAACTGTTTTAAACTTAAAGGAAGTTACAAGACAGATTAATGATTATGAAAGACAGAGAACTCAATTGGATTTAGAATATAAACATAAGTTTAGACAGTTAATGGTTGACTCAACAATTAAAACAGAAAGTCAGAAAAAGAGATTAGCTGAAATTGAGTGCGAAGACATTGAATTTCAGTTAGCTTATATAAATGAAATTATTAATGAGTTGACTAAAATTTCTCAGTCATTACGTATTGATTTAGATGTGTTAAAGACAATTGGTTTCAATATTCGACAAGAGATGAAGATTTAACAATGACAGTAAAAAGAAGAAAAAGAAGAAGACTGAGAAGAATTTGGAAAAACATGTTGTTTGTATTAGCTGTTATTGGAATATCTACATTAATTCATTTATATGCACCCTATAAGATTGCTGTTGTGTCTGGTTCATCGATGGAGCCAACGCTTCATGATAGAGATATATTATTTTTCATAAAGACAAATAATGTTAAAGATAATCAAGTTGCTATTTTTGAATCTCCTAAGAGTTGGAAATTAAACGAAGAATGGTTAATTAAGAGAGTTCTTGCAAAACCTGGAGATAAGTTAAGTATTACGGAACATGATATTTATGTAAACAATAAGTTGGTCGAGACTTTTAAAAACAAAAATGAATATCCAGTATTTATTAAGAATCTAGATGGATATTTTGTTAGAGGTGATAACAGTGATAGAACTTATGATAGTTTAGCGAGAGTGTTAGAAGGTTCAGATGACTTCTTAATTAAAGAGATTGAATATAGTAGGGACATTGAGAAGAAAAAATGAGTAAGTTATATACAATCGTAAATAAAAGTGATGTTTATATTTTAGATAAAGTAAAAGAAGTCTATACATCATGGGGATATACAACAGACCAGATGTTGGTATACACTCAATGGAAATCAGGTTTAGCATCTCAGAACAATATGTTCTCATCTAATTTCGTTAAATTAGATTTGACACGAGATAGTGATAGAATTGCATTTAAGGAGCTTATTGATAATAATAAAAGAACTAACTTATTTACAGAAAATTGGTTTGGAAATGGTGTTATTATTGTATGTAACAGCGCTCCAGGAAAATGGTTAAAAACATTCACTGAACAATTTGGTGGAATCTATGACGGTGAAATTAGTGTAGAAGAAATTTTAAATGAAATAGACTTATCTAAAGAGAATAAAGAGTTTGTTAAATATTATGTTGGTGAAAACGTAGAAGATTTACTAATTATCAGAAATTCATTAAAAAATATTGAAAATACTAAAAATCTAACAATAGAAGAGTTATATTCTTATTTACCTAATAAGATGGGAGAAGTTCCTCCATGGAATCTAATTAAGTATGTTCTTGAAGGTAATATTAAGAAAATGGAAGAAGAATTTCAAAGAGTTATTGTTAACACGCACCCATTGGTTATTGTTAAACTTATTAAAAATAAGGTTAATGATTTAATTGTTTATCGAAATTTAAACAGTAATAAGATTAAAGAACAAGAAATATTAAATATTTTAGGATATACGAATCCTTACAGATTAAATGAGATAAAGAGATGTAAATGTAAGAATTTAGATAAGTTACTAAAAATATTTTATGAGTATGAATATAAATTAAAAGATGGTAGTTCTTTCTTACCTGATATTAAAGATTTGACTCATGATATGTTAATTAAAATTACACTTTTAATGAGAGGATAGTATATCCTCTTTTTTGATATAACAATTAAAAGAAAGGAACAATAATTAAATGAAACAACATATTCATAATGGAAGATTATTAAAATGTGTAGCACAGGAAGGTAAATGTCCAGTGTCTGACATGCATTTCACAACAATGGAATCGTATAACCAATTCCAAGATAAAATTGCTTCTTGTTATTCAAGAATTAACAAAATCCCTAGAGATGAAGCAAAAGCGTTCTTCAATTCTCTAAACATTACATTAAATGAAACTGACACGAAAAATAAAATGAAGGAAGATTTTAATGTTGATTGGTATGCAAGAGTTGCAAAGAAGGAAGGTATTTCTGACCCTGTGAAATTAATGGAAAGAATTACTGGTTCAAAAGTAAACGAAAAGAAAGTTACTGTTGAAGATGCTAAAGTAATGAGAGAAGCAGCTAAAGAAAGATTTAACACTGAAATTAAAGATTATTTCGATAAAGAGCAACTTGAAGCTATGGATTACGAATATGATAATCCGCTATTCATTAATAAAGACCCAGTTAAACTAGCTAAGATTGCAGAGAAGTATCGTATTTCTAAAGATGGAGCAGTATTCATTTATAATGAAATCACTGAAGGTAGAATACAAGGATTTTATGGTGTTGATGAAAATAAATTAGAGAATTGGGATGAAAAAACTCTTGAAAAGATTTGTAGAAGTGCAGATGAGGTTACAGAAATAGGTGATTTAGGTTATATGGGTGGTTTAGATTATGATGACTATTATGACCCTGATGATTTTATAGAAGACTTACGACAAGAAGCATTTGTTGGAGAATTGTCAGGACATAGATGGATTGGTATCAATTGTGACTCACTAAACAGAGAAGATTAAAGACTAGACCAAAATCTAGTCTTTTTTCTCAGTTTTGAGAAATGGCGAGAATGTTTTTGATAGTGCTACTGTACCACTTTTACAGCCGTAAAACAGTCAAAAATGAAGAAGCTGTATAATCTATTACTTTCAGCCTAAATCGTGGTTTCGTGCAGTCTGACATCACCTTTGTTGTATAATAATAATATAAACAAAGAGGTGAAATATCATGAATAAAAAGTTTAATTTAATCAGAGTAACGACTTACAACAACATCGAAATTGACTCAGTTATCATGGAAAATCAAGATTTGACAATTGTCATGTCAAAAATGGATGATATGTTAAAAAGTGATAACTTAGAAATCGTTGAACATTCTTATGATTTCTGTGGTACAGAAATAATTTATCATACAACCGACGATAATATTATTTATTGTGTTGTAGAGGTTAAAAATGGTTAAGATAGCGCATATCTCAGACATTCACTTAGGATATAGTTCTGGAAAGTTAAAAACAGAAGATGATGTTAATTTAAGAGAACAAGATGGATATAATGCATTAAATGATACAATTGATGACATTATTGAATCTAATGTTGATTATGTTGTATGCACAGGAGATTTTTTTCATAATCCTAATCCTTCTATTCGAACAATTCACGAAGGATTAAGTGCTATTAAAAAGCTAAGTAATCATCATATTCCTTTTTATTGTTTGGCAGGGAATCATGATAGTTCTGATATTTTGAAAGAAATTCCAAGTAGCGATGTATTAAATATTCCAGAACTAGAGTTATATAGTTTTATAGAACCTTATAAGATTGTAGAATTAAAAGACAATATTGTATTACATTTAGTGTCTCATCATGGGTATAATAAACAACTTGATACGATGAAAGATGTTAAACCTATTGATGGTAAATTTAATATTTTATGTACACATGGTTCTATTTATGACCCTATCAGTAATTCTGTTTTACATACTGAAGCAGAACCTAGAGAAATAGTAATTCCTCAGAGTGTTTTAGAGTTAAATTGGGACTATATCTTATTAGGACATATTCATGAAAGAGGATGGGTAGGACCTAAGAAGAACAAAGTATTTTATGGTGGTTCTCTATTTAGAAGAGGTTTTAGTGACAAAGATGTAGAAAAAGGTTGGACAGAATGGGATATAGACAACAATAAAATGACACCTGTATTTCATAATATTCATCAGAGACCTCAGTATGACATTTTATTAAACTGTAATAATTTATCTATTCAAGAGATAGAAGACCTTATTGGAGAAAAATTAAACTCTATTAATTATCAAGAGAATCCTATCGTAAGATTAAACTTTATTAACATCACTAAGATAAATAAACAACAAATAAACTGGAAACTATTTAATGACATAACAAAACATTTCTTATCATTTAATACAAAATTTGAATTTAAAGAAGAGAGACAGATTGTAAAACAAGAAAATACGGTATCTCAGACACTGTTAGGAAGTTACAAGAATTATTGGAATATTGTTAAAGAAAACTATGATACTAATATTCAGAATGAAATTAATACCAATAGTGAAAAGTACTTAGAAGAAAGTCAGAGTAAAGTTTTAAATTCTGAAAATTAGCTATTTACATCCCTCAAAAACTATAATATAATTGAAAAGTAAAAAGTAGAGGTGCTAAAATATGGAATTACAAGCAGTTTACAAGAGTAATGAAGAAATTACTAACCCAGGATTGATTAAGACAACGATTCTTGCAGGAAACGGTATTTTTGAAAAACAGAAGTCATGGATTGGTGAATCAGTTAAGCAAGTAAGTGATTATAAGTTTGCAGGTTTACCAGCGATGGAAGAAACTATTTCTGTTACTTCAGAAGATTTACCAAAGATTCCAGCAGAAGCTATTCGATATGTGATTAAGTGGTATCATGATACAACTAAGTCAACAGGCAAAGAAGCACAGATTAATTTCTATAATGCTAAGGGCAAGAGAACATTAAATGTGAATGGTGTTGAAAAGAATTTAGAAGATATTAAAGGTGTTCACTTCTGGACAGATGAATTATTCAGTTATACACCTAAACAAGATAATTCTGGTGCATTAACAGCTGTAGATAATGACGATGTTTATGATGCATTAAATAAGTACATTGGAATGTATGTAGAGACTCATTCACACAACAGTATGCAAGCGTTCGCATCTGGTACAGACCTTGCAAATTCTAAGGTTGATGGACTTCAGTTAGTTTTCGGTCAGTTTAATACTAATACAGTTCAGATGCATACATGGATTACGGTTCGTGGTGTAACATCTCAGTATGTTATTCCTGAAATTGTAGAACATTTCGTTGATATGCCTAATTATATTTTAGGTGATGATGGTAAATACTACTATGACCTTGATGAAATGTTAGATATGAAGTTTGATGATAAGTTAATCAATGTATGGTATGGACAAGTTGCTAAGCCAAAGTGGACAGCACCAAAGTGGACTCCAACTTATGGTACAACTTACGGCCGTAATTATGGAACAACTTATGGTAAGAGTCTCTCATCTGATGAACGTAAGTGGTACGAAGATGAATACCCATCTACACCAACATTATGGGATTTAACAGATGATGACACTGTAGAAGACGAAGTTATTGAAGATGAAGAGGTTGTAGAAGTTGAGACTGTAGACTCTATGATTGGTACATGTAAGCCATTCAATAGTCCTAAGATGAACAAGAAGTTCAAGATGCTCATTGATTTCATTGATAGTTACTTCACTTTCGATGGAAACATCAGTAAGAGACATTTAATTAACGAAATCAAGAACGTCATCTTCAAGATTGGAAAGAGACATTGAGAGTAGGTGGAAACATCTACTCTTCTATTTAAAGAGGATGTTAAAATGTTGACAAGAAAAAGAATAGAAGATATTGCTAAAGATAAAGTATCTAAATTACCTCATTCTTATTTTAGAGGAATGGTTTATGATGTATTTTATAATGAAGTAACAGATGATATATGTGTAGAAGTATTTGATGCAGATATTGAACAATATAAAGAGTGTGGATACGAATATATTTGTTATTTTGAGGCAAGAGATAACGGAACGTATACAATTTTTCCATTAAAAACTAAATTTAAAAACATTTTAGAGAGTACGAATTAGTACTCTCTTTTTCGATATAATACATATAGTTTAATAGAGGTGCTTTTAAAAATTAAATTTTAGAAGAAAGGTTTTCAAAACAACAAATGTTCAAACGAATAATTAAAGTATTTTTTATTTTTGTCTTTATGACAAGTCCACTTTCTGTTGCGGCAGAGAACAATGTAGAGAGTGTGTCAGAGGCACCTATAGGTGCTTTTTATTCTGCCAATAATGTTTTAAGTAAAGCTATCGATAATAGCGAACTAAAACTAACTATTGAGGCTAGATTAGCAAGTGCAGAACAAAATCTTGTAAAAGAAGATATTGCAGTAATTCAGAGTGAAATAGACAAATTGAAAGACTATCAAAAAGAGCAGTATCAAACTAAATTACAAGAAATTGATGCTAAAATAGAAGAAAAGTTACAACGTGAGAGAGAAGAGGCAGAACGATTAGCAAGACAATCCTCTCGTGGTGGTTACGCAAGTGGTGGTTACTCCTATTCTAGTTATGCTCCTTCATACGCATCAGGTGCATGGACACCATCTTATGGTTATGCATATAATGGACAAGCAGATGTAGATAAAGGTGGTTTATGGGAATGGGCTCCTGGTTACTTCGCTGCACATAATTACGATGCAGCAGGACAAATGATTTCATCAACACCAGGTGAAGTATGTATTGGTGGAAGAACTTACGTATACGACCATACAGAATATGGTTCACATACGGAAGAATATATTCCAGCACATAGATTAAATGGTGATGGCTCAATTTGGATGCAGACATGTGTTAATGGAGCCGGTGATTTCATGGTTAATCGCTACGTTCCTAAGAATTAGCTATTTACATTAATCCAAAACCGTGTTATTATTAAGTCATGAAAACAAAAATGTACAGAAGAAACATATTCATGATTTTAGTAATTAAGTTACTTGCAGCATTCTTTGCATTAATAATGTTAGGTGTCATAGGTGACATAATTTTAAGAGTGTTGAATGTTAATAACACATTAATTGCAGGATTAGTAGAAGTAGTTGTATTTATTTACTTAGCAGTAAAATTGATGCTTAAAAATTACAAGAAGGCTATTTACAGATAGTCTTCTTTTTGTTATAATAGTATATGTAAATAAAAGAGGTGTTGAGATGATTAAGACATATACAGTAAACGTAGAAAACAAAACCATTAAAGATGGAATGTTTAATAAACCTATTAAATTATCAAATAGAATTAATATTAGTGACTCTAATGTTATATGTACTGATTATAGATGTGATGAACCTATTAATGAAGGATTTATTGAAGTTGAAACTAATAGAAGTAATAAATTATTTATATATAAGTTACCACCTCAAAGAATTATTATGCCATCTATTGTAAATCCAAACGAAGAGAAATATGTTATTTGGACAAACGATTGTTTCATTGCATATTACAACAATGAGTGGTATTTATCTTTTAAGAATCGTTTGCTACCATTCTTTATGACAAATATTTTCTGGGGTGGCTGTGATATTATATTAAATGATATGGACTTTGTAAGAATTTGTCATGGAAGAACATTAAACGATAAATCTACATCACTAGAAGCTATAATGTCCAATTTTAAGTCATATATTATTACTATTCTTCAGGGACAACCAAATACTGATTTACGTATGAGAGGTCAGTTTGACAATGAGATTGGTAATAATAGTCTACGTAGATATATTGACCGTACGTACAAATATTTAACAGAAGAACAAAAAGATATTAAAACACAAGAAGATGCAAGAAAGTGGTATTCAGAAAACTACAATAATCTTCAATATGTTATCAAGAATTTTTATAGAGATGTGTTATAAAGAGGTGTAAAATATGACTAGATATGATAACTTTGTCACAAAAGCAGAACGTAATTATCGAGATAGAGTAGCGAATGTGTATATTTCTTTTATTGACGAACCAAGAGAAGGAACACCTATTCAATTAGTTAAAATTAATGAAATTGGTGACCTTGACCTATATTTTCAAAGAATTAATAGTGGAGATATTAGAATTATCAAGGGTAACATCTTTAAGGATGAAGAAGAGAATATTGAAGTACAGGAACAAGAAATTATTAATCACATTTTAAAGACACCTTTCTTAGCTCCTGGTATTGTTTTGAGAGGTAACAAGAAATTTGTTGTCTATAAAGATTTAAATAATAAGTTAAACGTGAAAAAGATGTAGAGAAGCTATTTACAATATGGCTTCTTTTTGTTATAATGGTATATGTAAACAAAAGAGGTGTTAGAATATGAAGATTACAGATAGATATGCATTTAAGACTGTTACAACAAACTACAATACAATTTGTAAATTTAAACCATATACAAAAGAAAGTAAAAAGAATTTAAAATATCATATCTGTATTAAAAATACTGAAACAGAATATCATTTTTATAATGTTGTACCAATGTTCATATTAACACATGATATGATGTCATATATGATGAAAAATCCTATTATATCTATTGAAAAGTCTAAGTTCAATAAAAATAAATTATTAAAAATGTTTAATAGTAAACCTGCTTTTAGGAAAGAATTAGAGGCACAGTTTAAAGATAACACAATGACTCATATTATGTTTTCAATTAAAAACTCTGTTAAAATAGACATGAACGAAAACGATAATTTAAAAATCAATGAAGATTTATGTATGCCTATTGAGAATAAAATCAATGTTGTGTATTATGATAACAAAAATAATTATAGAGATTATGGTATGTACAGTACTCTATATGAAGAAAATGAATGTTCTTATAGACAATATGTATCACATGATTTATTAGTACCAGCAAGAAAAAGAAGAGTTAAGAAAACTGAAGAAGTAAAATCTGTTGTAGCTAAGATGGAAGAAACTAAACCAGAAGTTGTTATCGACAAAACATCTAATCGCTACAGAACATTGGTACAACTATTTGGTAACAATGAAGAATTAATTAAAAAAATGTACTAGACTATTTACAGATAGTCTAGTTTTTGTTATAATAGATTATGTAAGTAAAAGAGGTGTAAGTAATGGAAAACTTGTTATATAGAAGAATATTACATGCTTTATATATGAATAACGTTGCTGGTCTTAGCAGCCAAAACGTTCAATATTACAGAATGTCTCATCATTTATATTATTTGATTGAGCAAAATGAACAGTATAAATATTTATTGTCTCAAATCGAAGACTGTGATAAGACTATATATAGCATCAGCATGGAAGAGCTCAAACATATTGCCGCTGATTTTTTGGAAACTGAACCAGAAGCAATTCGTGAAGTGGATGGAATTCAGGGCGGAAGAAGAAATTGTTTGATGATTGAGTTAAGAAACGACTATAGTGGATATAATCAAGTTGTTAGAAATGTTATGAAAGATACAAAAGGTTTATGTGAGTACCAATTTACAACAGATGATGGTGTAGATTTCACAGTTCAAGTAAGAATTTAAGATAGGTGAATTAGATGATTAAATTAGGAAAATTAGATACTAAAACATTAACAGTTAAACAAGGTATGTTTAACAAAAAACTTAAAACAGATGATGAATTGGTATTAAAGTTTAAAAATCCAATTGACTCAGTTGAAAACCTAAATGGAATTAATTTTCACATTGATGAAAATTCTATCGAAGAAGGTGTTTTTGGTGTTCAAGATAATAGAGTATTCTTTAAATTAAGACCAACTCAGTTGCATATGCCTAATGCGTTAGGTGGTGCTAGAGACAAATATTCATTTTGGACTAATAGTGCATGTTTTGCAATTGGAAAATGTTCAATTTCAATTAAATTAGAAAATAACAAATTACCATTTTTATTGACAAACGTATTTGGCAACACAAATACATATTTCAATGGTGATATATATGAGTGTCTATGTCATGGACATGCATGGGACAGTGAAAATTTATCTTTAGAAAATCGATTAAAGGAAGCTAAAAAGTTTGTAATGTTATTCTTAAATGCTGCACCTAATAATGATTTGGCTTTTAGAAAACAGTATCGCAACTTAAGCACATCAACAGTAGCTATTAATAGATACTATACAGAATTAACAGAGTTGCATAAGGATATTAAGACACCTGAAGAAGCTGCTGAATGGTACAGAGTAAATGGTGATAAGTGGTTAAATCAGTACATGTGAGGTAAGGTCTATGAGATATGATGAATTAATGAAAATTATTAGAGAAAATGAAAATGTTCAATTTAAAATTGTAACACCAAATAAAAATAAGTTACAAGTTTTAGATTTATATAGTATTACAATTGACAATAAACAATTATTCTTCTATATAACTAGAAACAATAATAATGTTATTTACAATATTGTTCCTAATGCGATTCAAACATTAACATCTGAGGAAAAGGTTGGTAATGAAGAAGAAATTATTTCAGAAGTATTATCTAAACCATTTTTAAAACCTGGTGTAGTATTTCATAAAGGTTACAGAGTAAATGTTTATCGTGATTTAGAAGGAAAATTTGCTGCAAATATTATCTAAATATGTTTACATTTTAGTGATAACAGTTTAAAATAAATATAGGTAAAGAGGTATAAGAGAATGAAGAAGATTGATGGAATTGAGTTAGTAGAAAACGACGTAAAATCTATAGCACCTGATAATTTTAGACATAACGCGCTTTATGAAATTGGAAAGTTTGATAATTTCGTAACATTATTTTTACGATTCCCAATGAATTCATTCTTTGTTTGTATTGAACCATTTGATTTTTCTGAACAAATGAAAGCGTATATGCCTCTATGTCCTATCTTAACAATTGATAAGAGTAAAAAGAAAATACTAAGAAGTATTCGTTCTAGATTAACTGATAATCGTAAAAAAATTTTTGATACAAACATGAAACTTGATAATAATGTGATGATTTTCAATTGCTTCACATTATATAATACTAAGGACCTTGTAATAGCGTCAGAAAATAGTAATTTTGTTGAACTTAGTCAAAATGATTTAAAATATGTATCAGTTGCAATGTCAAGTGTTGAGAGTAGTTCTAACATTATTAAAAAAGAAGGTTATGAGTCTTTTGGAGATTATATTAAAAGAAATATAACAATCGCTCCAAAAGAAATTAAGATTGATAAGACTTCAGATAGGTATCAAAGTTTAAAATCTCTATTTGGAGATGATGAAGAAATGATTAAGAAAATGTATGCAAGTGGGGTGAATTCAAATGGACGCAGTAATGACAGAGTGTATTAAAGGTAAATTAATGGAGTTTTTATCTCATAAAACAACAACAATCAAAAAAGAGTCTATGTCATCATTAAAACCGTTTGTTTCTAAACCAACATTTGATTTATATTTATTTCATGCTTATTTCCATAAAGATGAGTCTCAGTTAAAATATGCATGTGATTACAATGGATTTAAACCAGTGAGAGATTATCAAAATTTATATTTAGCACATATTCTTAATTTCTTAGATTTAGAAGATATTAATATGGATAACGTTATTGATTTTAATGTAAACACATGTAATATTTCAGCTATAATTGATGTTGTATTTAGTTTTAAGAAATTAAAGAAAAACAATCAGTTAGATAGATTTTATGAATTTTACAAGAATATGTTATTAGACACAAAAGGTCTAATGAGATACAATTTTATGGTTGAAGGTAAATCATTAATGATAAGAATTTCATTAACAGATAAGTAAAGAAAGAAAGAGGATTATTTTATGAAGAAAACGATTGATTTAGGATTTTTAAAAGGCTTCCCACTTGATGTGGTTGTAGACGAAGAAGCAAAGACAGTTATAGCCCGTGTCTATGATTTAGATTGTTGTGGAGAACCATACGTATTCGAGGAAGCGACAGTTACATGTCATGAAAGCGATGAATTTATTGAAAGCAAGGGAATTCACATCGCTAAGTTAAAGTTGATGAAGAAACTATATGGAAACAAGAAGACTAATGCAGTAAACGCAATTGCATTCTTACAAAAGGAATTACGTAAGTTCCGTAAGATGAGAGATGTTTCTAGTCGAAAGTTACAAAATATTAAAGATGCACTAGAAGACGAATTCTATCGCTAAAAACAGTGTACATTTCAAAAAGAACAGTATATAATAGAATTGTAAATAGTTAATACAGTTAATAAACAAAAACACTAAAAATAAATTTAAAAATATTTTCAAAAAACTATTTACAAACAAAAAGATTTAGTATACAATAGAATAGTCAAAACAAAAAGAAAGAAAATATTAGAGGTGAAAATTTTATGGCAGAATTAATGACAGCAACAGCAACTTATGAAAACGTACGTAACATCAACTACAACGGTGAGCTCTATGCCGTACCAGAAGGAATGACTGCAGCAGACGTAGTGGCCACAATGGACACTAATGGTTACTCTCTCGATGTTGAAGGTGACACATTATTCGTTATGCAACGTACAGGAAGTAAGGGATTATAATCCCCTTCTTCCACGAGGTAAACAAATGACAGAATTAGATAACATTGATGAATTCGGTGCTATTGAAGCCGAGGCTACTGAAAACGATTCAGTAGAAGATGTAGTATCTTCAATTGGAATTGCGGTTGACCCAATGGCTGCAGCATTACAACGAGCAACTGGTGGTGTAACACCAAGACCATTAACACAACATGCTCGTGAACGAGTACAGCTTGTAGATGGTAAATTAGTTAAGGTTGTAGAATATACAAATGAAGATATTTACAAGAAGCTTGTAGATATTGAGAAGAAGTTAGATACACTTCTTGGTGGAACACAAGCAACCGTAAAGATGGAAATTAAGTAAGAGAGCTTATTTATATAAGCTCTTTTTTACGATATAAATTATGGAGAAGACTCAGAACACCTACACAGGTGATTAGAGGTGAGTTGGAGGAATGACAGATGAAATATCATATCAATAATAAAGGTGAAGTCAAGAGGTGTCTAGCGCTTATCAGGATGTGTAAATATGGAAGTGATGCTCATTTCAGTTCACAAGAACAAGGGAACAAAGTAAATGACTTGGTTTTAACAAGAAAAGCTAAAGATTATTCTGAAGCTAAGACAATTGTATTAAAAGAACTTTATCAAAAGAAAAGTAACGAAGTGTTTAAGATTGTTTCTAAAAATGGAATTAATTCACCTATGGTTAGAACAGTTCAGTCTGTTAAATATTATAATGGAATAATCTCTGATTTAGAAGATGATTTAAAAGTATTAAAAGATAAAAAGAATAAGTTAATTTCAGATAATAATCAAATCTACAAAGATATTGAATTGTTTGATGGTAATAATACTAAGACAGCTGATAAAACTGTTGAATACTTATATGAAAAATCTGTAAAAAATGATAAAAAGGTAGAAGAGTTAGATGAAGCAATTCAAGAAAAAGTAACAGAGATTAATGCTTATAAAAATATGAAAAAAGACTCAGAGACATTTTCTAACTTAGTTAAAAATAAAAACACAAATGTGTATGTTAGAAATGCGAAAGAAATTAAAGATGGTAAAAATTCTTTAATGTACTTAGATAATATTAAAACAGATAAAGATGGAAAAATTAATAATTTGTTTTTCCAAGGTTATAATGGTAAAATAATATCTATCGATGAGATAACTGAAGATAATAGATTTTTAAATAATTTTAAGGATATAAACATCGGAAATGGCCATTTATTTACTATTGACACAAATAGGGACTTATCTGAGTCTTTTGCGATAGTTTTTTAAAAAGGCGAGAACGTTTTCGATAGTGCTACTGTACCACTTTTACAGCCGCAAAAAGGTGAAAAAAGAAGAAGCTGTATAATCTATCAGTTTAAGTAATTTTAGGCGCGAGAACACTTCTGGCATCACTTTGTTGTATAATAAAAATGAAAAGGAAAGGAGACGTTATTATATGTTAGAACAATTAAATACAAATGATGTCTCCAAATCTTGGGACGTTTCAGTAAATAACAATTTAGTAAACGAAGCAATATCTCATTTAAATGGATATACCCATGCAAACTTACAACAAACATGTGATATTCTTACTGCTCCATTTGCAGGCTCTTACATGAGTAAAGGTTCTGTAATTGGTGGTGGGTACAAAATTGGTGCTGTAGAGTTATATAGAAACCAAGATGGTAAGAATAAGGCTTTAATTTTAGACGAAATGACATTAAGTAATTTAAGTAAAAAATCTAAAGCACATTTATATTTCACTAATGGGATTTATGCAACAAGTAAAGCTAAAGTAATTGAAGAAGCAAATCGTTTTGCTAAAAATAATAATTGTGATGAGATAAGATTTACAGATAATGGAAAAGATTATTCCATGTTTGAAGCAGAATTTGATTTCTTTTATCGCGGACACAAGAGATTTACTAAAACAATTAAAGTAGATGATAAAAACATTATTGAATGTAAGAAAGAGAACTTACGTGGTTTTATCTGTTACGACGTAGACATTGATAATGTAGACTACGAAAGAGCAAATAATTTATGTCATGATATTGAAAATGGAGTAATTCCTGCACCAACAATCATTGTTGTAACAGGAACAGGCATCCATTTAAAATATGTTTTTAGAGAGCCTATTTATTTGAAAAATCAAACAACGTTAAAGAATTATGAAATAATGCAAGGAATGTTCTCGAGAAAATTCACTCATAATGATAGATATTGTGGTAAACAAGAAGAGTCAGGTTCATTCCAGAGAGATTTACCTCTTGGACAACCTATGAGAGCTGTTGGAAATATTTATGACAAAATTGAAGAATTAAATATTCCAACAGAAGGTTATGTCTCAGGTTCTTATTACGATATTGAAACATTAAATACATGGGCAGACATTCCAAAGATGAAAATTGGAAAAGTTCGTTCTGCGCTACAATATAATATGTTGAAGACAAGAATGTTGTCTATCACAGAATATGAAAAATTAAAGAACAGTTTTGTATGTGAAAATATTCACTTTAGAACTCAACATAGAAACATACTTTTCTACTATATGTTAGTTAAAGAAAATTTGAGTTTTGAAGAAGCGTTAACAGAAATTAACTTATTGGTAGATGAGTTAAACAACACAAGACCTGTAGAAGGAAACTACGTAAGACACTTAGAAGAAAGAGAAGCTAAAAAGTTTAATCCTTATTGTGATGAATTTGATTATAAGTACTATCAAAATCATTTAAGTGTTAGTGCTCTTGTTAATACACCTATTTACAAGAAGTGGATTAAGAAGACAAAACTTCATACAGGTTTAACACGTTCTGAAAATTTTAAAAGAGTTAGCAAGGAAATTGTTAACTACTTACCTCAGAAGTCTGAAAAATTCTTGTATGCAATTTTAAATTATCTACAAGGTACCAAAAAGAATTACACAGGTATCGTAAAATATAATAATGAACAGTGTGTTATCAATGGTTATGATTTCACACCATTTATCGTGTCTCATTCTGACCATTATGAATTAGGAACAGACCCTAATAATCGTGAATTAAAGAGACTATATACATTTATTGAAGATAGTGGTACAGAAAAAGCTCAGAGAGTTATTCGCGTAATTTATGAATATCTTCTTGATGGAAGAAAACAACATATTGGTGATATTAATGTTTATTCCTTATCACAACAATTTATTCACAAGTTCTTACTAGCTTCAACAGAACAGTCTTTTAGAGATGATTTCTATTCAAGATATATGAGATTTGAAATTCCTAGAAAATATACAATCAAAAATGAAGAAAATTTTAGAGAAATTCATGCTTATGTGAACTGTCTAAAGACTTTAACGCACCATCACTTTGAAAAGATTAGAAATAATAGAAATAGTACACCATCCTCTTACATCACAGGAGACGCTCTAGACTACAACTGGACCAGGACAGATGAAACTATTGTTGAGATGCAAAAGCTTCTCAGAACACTCGAGATGATACGTGAAGAGGTCTTAAAGACTACAGACAATAAAGAACTTATCGCAGAGATGATTAAAACAAATAAGCGTTCAGAAAATTTCAAAATGAGTGAACAAACAATCATCTTAGAGTCATTATTAAGACGAATTCATTTCGAGTCTATTAAGTTTAGTAATGTAAAAATTAAATTAAGTGAAAGAATTAGACTCTATAATGGAATTACAAATATTTTATCTAGACATCAAGAAATTAAAAATCTAGATTTTGATACAACATTTAATATTTTCAATGGTATTCGTTTCTTAGGTAAACAAGCTAGAGATAATAAAACAGAATTTATTAGAGAAATGAGAAGATTAGAAACATCTCTACTAAGTAAAATTGAAACAATTAAATTTATTGATAGACTAATATTAAATAATGTAAATAATTTCAGTGAAGGTAAGAGAAAATATCATGGTACATTCATATATATGTGTTACTTACGAGGATATATTGGTTTCTATGATAATATGTTAGAACCAATTAACTTCCCTTTCCATGATTTATTACATAATAGTCTATTTGGACTAGAACATTGTAACATCGGAAGAAAGGTACTTGAACTAGATAACACTAATAGAGAAGTGAGAACAATCTTAACTTGGAATTTTAAAGAGAGATGTAAAGACATTCGTCATGAACGTATGAGTTTAAGAGAACAAGTGATTAAAACAACAATTTACATTAACAACCGTGGACAATTTACTCACTATTCTCAAGAACAAATTTTAGATAATATCATAGATGCAGTACAATTAAAAGAGAATAATACATATCTTTGCAGAACCTTAGCAGATGATTTAAACTGTGATGCAAAATATATAAAACGGTAGATAGTACTGTTGCGCACAAAAACAGACATAAACTGATATAAATAGTAGAAAAAGAGTAGGTAAAGTAAAATCTAGAATCGAAAATCCTTTAAACCTGCTCTTTTCTAATACAGTCTTAACTCTCTTATTCATTATATAATATTTGTGGTTGGGTAGTAGCATGATAACTCTGAGCTTGCTTGAGAGTATTATAGTAATAAAATTTATTAGAGGGTACTCTGTTACTGCAACAATATTAAAGTGAATTAGTAAGAGTTGTATTAAGACTGTTATATAAGTTAAATAAAGAAGGAGAGATTGATGAAAGAAAAGTTTAAATTAATTAAGTTTGGACATCGAGTAGTTAGTGTAGGATTAGGAGCTGTTGCTATTGGAGTTCCTACTATGACTACTGTAATGGCTGAAGAAGTAAGAAATGAATGGGAGAAACCTAGAGCTGAGTTTATTGAAGATGCTGAATTTACTGAATTACTTGAGAAAATGAAGGCTGACAGTGCTTATACTCTTATTGAAGATAATCCAGTAAAGGATGGAGAGTTAAGTACTCAAGTTACTGAGATGAAGAAAGCTATTCAGGAAGTAAAGACTATTCGAGATAAGTATGCTCAAGATGTAGCTGCATATAATCAAGCTTTAGAAGATTACAAGGCCGCTAAGATTAGTCATGATGAAATGGTTCGTATCTACAATGAGAAGAAAGCAGAGTATGATGCTAAGGTTGCTCATAATGAAGAATTAAAAGCGGAGAATGAGAGATTGACTGCAGAATACAATTCTAAGAAAGAGCAGTATGATAAAGATTTAGCTGCATATAATCAGAATGTTGCTGATATTGCAAGAATTAAGCAAGAAAATGAGACTAAGAAGAATACTTATTTAGCCGATAAGGCAGCTGTTGAGTCTCGTAATAAGGCTAAAAAAGACGCATATAATCATGAAGTAGAAGTTCGTAATGATGCTGTTGAAGAAAATGAACGTAAGATTAGTGAATACGAACAGTTTATGGCTGATAACCCATCTCTACTTAACTTCGCTGATAGGGGTATTGAATTACGTGGTAAGTATGATGAGACTTACGGTTATACTGATAAGGGTGAATCAGTAGCATATAAGAACTGGTGGATTGCGAATAACCAGTCTGCTGTAATGGGAACACCTGATGCATCTCAAATGGACTTCCATAACTATGGTAATGCCAACCCTAGTAAATATTATGCAGGCGTATTTACGATGTATAATAAGGATAAACTAAAAGAACTTGGTTATGAGTATTCATTAGGTGATATTGGTATTACTAATAAGACTACAATGAATGTTACTTATAAGGACAGTCGTGTATCAGAATATGATAATCAGTACGGTCATAACTATAAGTTGGTAGCACAAGGTCAAGTAGTCGATAACTTCTTACAATTCGACTTGCATAATCTTGGTACTACTGAAAGTGGTAAGACTATCTCTGCTCATGTAACAGTTGGTAAGTGGCACCAATCACGTGCGAGTGGCGTTTACACATTCAAGAAAGACGGCTCTATGGGTGGTTTCGAGGATGGAGCAAGAGCAACATACCAATTCTACGATGAGGCTACAGGTCAGCCTATGAACTTGGTTCGTATGTTTGGTATCGGTGATATTGAAGCAGGTGAAAACCTTGGTATTACATCTAACGATAAGGTAAGTTCTATTGTACCGATGACACCTAGCGATAAGGCTAAGGGATGGCAAGAAGGAACCCACGGCTATGCTAGAGTTCAACAGATGGGTGAAAAGACAGCATGGACATTCGGTGATGAACACTATGCCAATGCCAACCATGGACAAATTCCTGGCGACCCAACTACTGTTGGTAATAATAACTCAACACCTTTAGCACAGACTATTGGTATATTCTCTGGTAATACTCTATCAGCATCATGGAGTGGTGCAGGTGGTGGTTTAGATTTGAACTCACGTAATATTTTATTCAAGGAAAAACCTGAGAAGATTACAGATGAGAATTATCCAAATCCTAAGGAACCAGATTATGAGAAGATTCCTGATGAACCAGAGTACACACCAGTACCTGACGCATTACCTGAACCTACAGCTCCAGTAGCACCTACTCTAAATACTATTACAGAGCCAGTTGCACCAGTTGTTCCAGGTGAGGCGCCAACAGAACCAGTTAAACCTGAAGATGTTGATGTGTCTAGAACTATTCATTATCATCGTGCTTATAGACTAAAACCTGTTACAACTAAGTGGGTGGATGAAGATGGTAATGAGTTAAAGACACCTGTTACTGATGACACTACTAAGGAACATGGTGATATTACAGGTTATAGTTTTGTAAGAAGTGATGAAGATGAGTTAGAAAATGTTACTCATGTATTTAAGCAACATACTACATCTTGGATTGATATTGATACTAACGAGAGTCTAAAAGACACTGTTAAGGGTATCAAGGAACATGGTGATATTGAGAAGTATTACTTTGTTGAGAGTGAGACTAAACCTACAGGAGATGTAGTTCATAAGTTTAGAGCTGTTACAACATCTTATGTAACAGAAAAGGGTGAAGAAGTATTCCCTACTGAAAAAGGCACTCATAAAGAGAAAGCTCATAAAGACTACAGTTATAAGAGAACTGAAGTTGATAAGAACGGTAATACTAAACATATTTATGTGAAGTTTAACACTGAATACATGGATGAAGACAAGAATAGAATTGCCAACCGTGAGGAAGGTGCTAAGGACCCTAAGGAAATTCCTGGTTATGAATACATTAGAAGTATTCCAGATATTGAGAACACATTAATTACTCATATCTATCGTCAAGTAACAACATCTTGGGTAGAAGAAGGTGGTAAAACACTAAAACCTACTGATAAAGGTATTCAAGAGCATGGTGAATTTAGTGGTTATACTTATATTCGCACAGAGACAAAGAGCAATGGTGATGTAGTTCATACATTCAAGAAAGTTAGTAAAGAACCTACTAATGATTATGGAATTGTTGGATTCGCAGTAACATCACTATTAAGTTTAGTTGGAATTGTTGCTCTTAAGAAGAAAAAAGATTAAAAAACTGATATAAATATCGTACAACAACCAAAACTGTTGTATAATAAAAATGTAATCAGTAAGGAAATCTGATTACGAACATAAAAACACCTCTATTAACTTAAATTGGACCAGTTAAAGTCTCAGTGAAAACTTAACACAAAAGCATTATTTCCATTTTGTAGGAAGAACGTAATGCAAGGGGATGAAGAGTCCCCTATGAGTATGCAGGTTAGCTTAAACACTAGTTCGATTCTAGTATTACTCACCGAGGAAGAAATGTATGACAAAAATGAGCTTAAGAGAGAAGATAACAATAGCATTTTTATTGGGTATCGCATTAAAGACAGATGCGGTAGTAGTTAGTACAATTATTCTTGTTGCAATGGTGATATTTGACCATATTAAACCAGAATCTTAGGAAATTGTTGTATAATAATTTTAGGTAATTGACAGAAGATAGTTCCTTTAGAAAATTCTTTTTGATATAAAGAGCCAAGTGATTACTATTCGTCAATTAAAATAACATTCTACAAAAATTAGTTCCTTTATACTATAATGGAAAGTGAATTGAGCTGACATGATTGATTTCATGTATCGGCTCAGATAAATTACTAATCGTAGAAAAAAGAAAAAGAGTAGGACATTAAGTTCTACTCTTTATTTTTGTTTTTAATATAGACCGCTAATTCTTCCAATACTAAAAACTATAATTAGGATAAATATGATTTGGAATAAAAATTCTCCAGTTCCACCTGTTTTCATACTACTGAATCTTGTTATCCACCAACGTTTTCCTTTAACTTTGATAGGGAATGTTACTGGTGTACCACCAGTTGTAACAGTATCACCGAAAATATGAATTAAATGACCAAGAACAATACATCCTGATAACCAACTAAAATTGTGTCCAGAAGGTATTGTATAAAAAATAACTCCAGTAATTGTCACAGAGATAATTAAAATAGAAATATTACCGATAATACCTTTATTCTTGTACTTTTTAAATAATTTACTAAATAAACCTGCAAATGCTAATTGAGTACTAAATAAGATAATTGCTAAACCAATTAATGTGCCAATCATGTATTCTTTATTGAATATTACAACTGTTCCTGGAATAGATGTCGCAAAGAATGTAATAACACCCAATAGAATGGCATAAGGTATTGTATGAGTAAGTTGTCTATGTGGGTCAGCATCAAGTGGTTCTGTTTTTGTTTTAGTGATACTATAGATAATACTTGATATTGTTCTAACAATCATAGATAATAAATGACCAACAGGCCACAATAGATTTACAATTGTTGATGATGGATTATCTATATCTGGTCCTAATGCTTGCCCTGCTGTTACTAGACCTCCAGCCGTTATTACTGATACTGCTGTACTATGTAAAACTGAATTAGTAATTAAAGCAGGATTTAATGCTAATATTAACAGATAAAGAGCGAGACCAGACAATGCATGAGTAGGTCCCATAAAATTTAATATAAACATGTTTACATTTTCTCCTTTGTGTAGTATAATATATATCGTAAAGGGCTGAAAGCCAATAAGAGGTGTAAATATGGAAAAATTATTCTTTTGGGGACACACAGAAAATGATAGTAAGGTAACGAAGGCTTGCCTATCAAATTTCTATCCATGTGAATTTGTATTTAATGGTAAAATGTTTCATTTTTCGGAACAGTGCTTCATGTATCAAAAAGCAATGTTATTTAATGATTTTGAAATTGCTGAACAGATATTAAACGAAATAGATGTAAGAAAGATTAAGGCATTAGGTCGTAAGGTTAAGAACTTTAATAATGAACTATGGGATATACACAAAGAAAATTTTATGTATAACGCTTGCTATGCAAAGTTTTCGCAAAATGATAGATTAAAAGATTTCTTATTGAGTACAGGTAATTGTGAAATTGTTGAGGCGAGTCCTGTTGATAATATTTGGGGTATTGGTTTCTCCTCAGATAAGGCGATGGAAAATATTGATAAATGGGGACAAAACTTACTTGGTAAGTGTCTGATGAAAGTGAGAGTTATTCTAAAATGAGTGAATTAACAGTAGAAATATTAAGAGATTTAGCAAAGCAAGGTAAAACGCTTAATATTATAACAGAAGAGTGTGCACGTTTAAACGAGTTCTATATTAATTATAATGAAAACAATATAGTTCAATTTCACATCAATTCTAGAATTATTCTATATAATCACAGTGGCATACATTTTAAAATTATGACAAAAATTCAGAATATGTTCGAAGAGGCGTATCAAGGTTTTCATTTAGAAATTGAAGCATTAATGAATGACCAATGTATCTTCGTAATACGAAAGAATAACCTTGAATCTTTGAAGGTTTCAGAAGATTATAGACTTGCAACTGAAAAGATGGTAGAGGTTAAAGAAGTACGTAAATTAATAGAAGAAACAAAGGATATTCAAAAAGAATCTGCAACACGTATTAACGATTTGTTTAAGAAGTTAGAAGATATTAAAGAATATTCTAAGCAACTTCAATTAAGAGAAGAGAATGAGAAGAAAGTGTCAGAGCAATTAGATAATATTAACTCTGATATTAAAGAATTGGAAATCAGATTAAAGAAGGATATTCCTGAACTTGATAAGAGTTTGGATATAAATAACTTTAAATAGAGGTGATAACATGATGAGCCAATCACAGACACAACAAGCTACTAGTCCATTATTTGTAGACGAAGATGAAAATAATGTAGAAAATGTTGTAATTGATGCAGCATTGCCATTCGACAAATGTCTAAGTGTAGACGAACAATGTGAAGAAGAAGAAAATATTAATAGGAAGAATAGAGAAATGTTAAAGTATCAAAATAAATTAGGTGATGCGAAAACAACGTTAAAAGATAGTAAGAAACAAATCGATAATTGGCTTGGAAAAAACATAATATTTAAGTACAGACTAAATTATATTATTATAGGAATCATTGGATTAGTAATGATAGCGGCACTTATCTATTTTATTCCTATTATTATTAAATCAGACATTGATTATCATGATACGATTTTAAATTACATGAAATTATTTATGAATGGTATTATTTCAATATTTATAGTGTTATTGACATTTATCCTCTTCACTTTATTGTTTGATTTGATTATTATGTTTAAGAGAGAATTAGTCGAAAAGAAAATGTCTAGGGATGATTATTTAATTAATTCAAATATTGTTGATTGTCCTATGAAAATTAAAACAGAATTGTTTAATGATTTAGTAGATAGAAAATATCTATATATTTCTTATGACAAAAAAGAGAATATTTTAAAATTCTATAAGGATTACTCTAATGAAGCATTGTATGAGTATAATCTTAATAAACATAAAAATTTCATAGAGAAAGACTCTCTAGAGTATCAGTATTGGTATTTGTGTAAACAATTAAAAGATAATAAATTCTACAGAATCTCTGATATAATCACTGATAATGCGATTAAGGAGAAAGATGTTCATGAATAAATTAAAGATTTTTCAATATGTTGGAATTTTGTTAGTAATTGTGTTCATTCCATTTAAAGAAAAGTTCCAGATTTTAAGTACAATAGGTGGTTTCATTGGTTTAGGATGTTTGCTTATTGGATTGTTTATTGAACGAGGAGTAGATGGTAATGATAGAGAAAAATTAACACAATTATCTCATTATGCTATCGACATGTCGTTGATTAATGCATTAATGGTTTGGTACTCTAATGGTATTTTCAGTATTCTCTATATTGTAGCATCAATACTATTCTTAATAGTAGCAATTTTAGCAATTATTGAATTAAAAATTAATAAAGAAAATTAATGTAAATAGGTTAATGGAGGTATACAAAAATGATTAAAACACTTAAAATAGAATTTGAAGGTTTAGAATCAATAGAAGTCAGCGGCGAACACATTAAACAATTTAAGCGTATTGATAATGTTTGTTTAGATGAAAATGGTAACATGAGTGAAACCAGAAAATTATTTGTTGTTCTTGATAGTAAAGCGAATAAAGAGTATGGTGGATTTAGTTCTGAACGTACAATTTTCGACAGAATAGTAAATTTCAATGATATTATTGATTTTGAAATAGAAGATAATGAATCAGAGCACATCATCTTCACTGATTATGAAGATGATAATGTTGGTAACAATAAAAATCAATATACAATGATTGATGGTGACGGTAATCTACACATTCTAATCACAGATGATAAGAAATTAATTCCAAATGGTTTCACACAGCCTGATTTAATTCCAATAAGTGAGGTAATCTAAGATGAAAATAGTTGATTTTAAAAAAGAAGGTAATATTGTTAGATTTTATCTAGGTAAGACTATCAATGGTATTTACGGTGATGACTGGGATGATACACCTTATGAGCATAATGCAGGCGAAGTGTATGACCAGTTTTATGAGAAAACGATTGATATTGCATTCCCATTAGACACACAGGTATTTGAGCCTTGTTATGGTTTTATGAACTCACCTTACTGCAAGGATAGTTTCATTTCAGAAGATAAGGTACCATGTATTCTTTTTGGTGAAGTTGAAAACTTATGGCAATATGAAAACTATGCAGAATTGTTAGAAAGAGTGCCATTACTTAATAAAATTTATCTTGGTGATGAGTGGGAAGATGTTGTATCAAAATACGGTGATAAATTTACAGTATTACCTAATAAGGTAAGTAACCAGTTTGGTATTCTGTTTGAGAACTGTGAATATATGGTCTTTAACAAAGAAGACGTGGAATTAGTTGAGTTAAACGAAGTATATACAAATATTCGTTATTACAAGAATGAAACACAAATAATGAGAGTTGCAAACAATGTCCATATTGTATTAAAGAAGAGTGCAGAAGTAGAGTACTTACCATTCCTTGTTGAAAATTTAAAAACAACAGTATTTAAGAGAATTACTGAATATAGCGATATTGTAAGTATTGATTTAAATGGTGAAGAGTACTTTGTGAAATTTGATGATATTGTTTCAAATAAATATCAACATACGTTCATAGACGATAACTGTCGCTTACACATTGTCATTTCAAAGGATGAAGAATATTTAGACAACGCAGGACTGTGATTTAAAATGAATCACGGTCTTTGTTGTATAATAATTTATATTAAAGGAGTTTTAAAACTATGATAGTGTTTTCAGGTATGATTGGTGTAGGAAAATCTACTTATGCAAAGAAGTTAGCAGAAGAATTAGATGTTAGATTGTTCGAAGAACCTGTAGACGATAATCCAATTCTTCCATTGTATTATAACAATATTAAGAAATGGGCTTTTGCTTTGCAGATTTTCTTTTTAAATAAGAGATTTAAATTGATTAAAGAAGCATCTAAGTTAGATAATTCAGTGTTAGATAGAAGTATTTATGAAGACCAACTGTTCACGAAATTAAATCATAATTTGGGTAACATTTCTAAAGAGGAATATGACCTTTATTGTGATTTATTAGACAACATGATGGAAGAGATAGTAGGCTTACCTCAGAAGTCTCCAGACTTACTTGTTTATTTAACAGCACCTAAAGAACATATTTTAAACAATATTGTAAAACGCGGTAGGGAATTCGAACAACCAAATGAAAGCAATCAATTGTTAGACTATTATTCAAAATTAATCGAAGTGTATGACAAATGGTATGAAGATTATGACAAATCAAGAAAAATTAAGATTGACGTTTCTAACTATGATATTTTAAATAATGAAGAAGATTGGAAAGAAGTCTTCAATATCATTATGAATCGTCAACAACCTAAATATGATTTAGTTGGAAACAAATTTCAGTTAATTTATGATGATAAAATTAAGAATGTTATTGTAGATTTAGGAACATTTAATTCACCAGATGAGTGTATAGAAAATATCTATCAATGGTGGGAAGATAATCATTTCAAACCAGAATATATTAGAACTTGGTATAGCAATAATACATTAGTAATAGACTATGGCAATCATCTAGGCTTCTATGGAATAAGAGGCATATGCGATGAGTAATAAGAAAGAGGTATATGGTTGGTACACATTAGGTAGAGAACTTGTTCCTTTCAGTGATGATAGATTCAATGGAACAAATCCTATTACACTTGATGACACAATACCTACAATGAATTATGACTATATAGAGTTAACTGACGAAATAATGAATGACAATGAATTATTGTTGTATGGAAGTAGAGGAGAATAACCATGATTTATTTAATTGGAATAGTAACATTTATTTCTATTGTATTATTATTAGTTTCATATACATTAGACAATAAAAAAATAAAACACTCTAGAACATTAAAAATATGCACTCTAGTGATTGTTATTGTAACGATGATATTCACCTCATTTTATTCTATAAAAACACATCTAGAGCGCCCTGTGTCATCAGATGAGGTTATAAAGCAGGCTAAAGAAGTATTATCGAAAGAATATCCAGATAAGATATATAATGCAGAGAATTTATCAGATGCAGAAGAATTTACAAAGAAGTCAGCAATTGACACATTAACAACTTTATTAAATAAGGTTGTAGACAGTGAAAATAGTGTATCTATAAAGGATAGATACGATGCTATTGTAAAAGATAATTCAACTTATGTAGATAATATTTCAAAAGATGTTCAAGATAGATATTATCAAGTAGATAATTTTGATACAGATGAGATGAAAGCTAACGTCTCACTAGCATTATTATCAATCACAAATTCTTTATTAGGTGAAGACAAAAATATCGAAGTAAAAGCTATTAATATTGAAAATGTGTACTTATCAAAAGAGACCAATACAGTAAGAATTCCTCTTGACATTTATACAAATCATTATAGTGGTTATACAATTGATATGGTATTTATTAATAATCATTGGTATATTGATACATATTCACTAATGAACCAAGTTGATATTATTTCATATATTCAACAAATAACGAAGAAATAAGTTAACAGAAAAAGTTAATATAAAAATAAAAAATGCTAATATAAGCATGAGAAGTAGTTAATATGAGACTACTTTTTTGTTGTATAATATCATTGTAGAGGTATAGACTTATGATACTAAAAAAGATTATTTTAGATAATTTTAGAATACACGAACATTTAGAATTTGAACCAGCATTAAGTGGAATGACAGCTATTTCCGGTGTTAATGGCGCAGGAAAATCAACTATTGTTAATGGTTTTGCTTGGTCGCTTTTCGGTTCTAAGTTTCAAGGCTTGAAGAACAAACAATATATTAGAGATGATATTGACCCTAAGAAAAATAGGGTAGGAGTTACATCTTATATTATAGTAGGAAATTTGGAATACAAGATAGAGAGAATTATCACTGGACCGAGTACAACATCTTGTAGAGTATATTCAAAACCTGTCGATTCTGAAGATGAATTTTTAGAAGTTGCGGGACCTGCAACATCTCATTCAGAAAAGTATATTAAAGAATTATTAGGTTTTACAGACAAAGAATTTTATTCATCTTTCTTTATTCAACAAAAACAAGTTGACAGTATTGTACAAGCATCAACAAAAGATAGAGGATTAATTATTGAGAGAATGTTAGGAATTGATGTAACAACTGACTCTATTAATCAGGCGAAGCAAGATAGTAAGTTACTTCAACAGTCTTTAAATATTATTCAGCAAGGTTCTATTGAAGATATAAATAATTCGTTGGAGAATCAAAAGAAAATTGTTAAGAACATCATTACTGGAATTCAAAAGATTAAAGTTGAATATGACAAAATTACAAAAGGATTACAAGATTTAACAACAAGATATACAGAAGAAAAGATTAAGCAAGACAAAAAACAAGAGTTAGAAAACAAATTAAACTTAGTATTAAATAATATTAAGAATTATGAAGAGAGATTAAACAGTCAACTTGAGACATTAGACACATTACCTAAAGATATTAAGTACTCAGAATCTTTATATAATCAAATTCAACAAGATGTAGACAAAGCATCTAAAGAAAAAGATGAAATATCATTATCATTAAGTTTATTAAACAATGAGTATAGTGAATTAGATAAATTATTTAAAATAGAATTACCTAAAAATCTTGATAAGACTGAAGTTAAATTAAGAAAATTACAAGAAGAGAATGAAGCAACTATTAACAATTGTAACATTCAATTGGGTGTATTGAGAGAACAAGAAAAATCTTGTCAATTATTCTTACAAGATTTAGAAAAAGGTATTGCCGAATGTCCTTATTGTCATTCACCAGTTACAGATATTGAAGAAGAGAAGAAACAACACTCTTTAGAATTGTTAGAAATTCAAGACAATATTAAAAAGTATCAAAGATTAAAGCAGGAACAAGAAGAGAAGAAGTCAGTGTTATTAAATGAGTCTTTAAAACTTCAACAATTTTTAGAGGTTTTAAATAATCAAAAAACTAAAGTTGAAAGATTTACAACATTAAAACTTGAAATTGATAAAATCTCAAAAGACCTTGAAAATAAAACAAAGATTTATAATAGTTTATTAGAAAAATTACATAATGTTGAATTAGCGAAAGAGCAGTCAACAACTATTACAAGAGTAAAGGCAACTATTAAGTTACTTAACGAAAATTTAAATAGAGAAAATAAAGATAAGTTGCAATTAGAAAAAGAATTAAAAGATGTAAATGCATTAAAGAAAACAGAGTTTAATAAATTAGAAAGTTCATTATTCTCAATTCAGAATCAAAAACAAAAGAGTGAATTAGATGCGTTATCATTAAAGAAAGACTTAGAAATAGAAAAAGAAAAAGGTCGTTCTTTAGATTTACAATTAAAGCAAGCACAAGAAGCTAAAACAAGATATAATACAATTTCTAATCAATTGATTATCATCAATAACACAATTAAGAACCTTACAGACTTCAAAAAATCAAAAATTGAGTCAGCGATTCCAGAATTATCAGAATTAACAAGTGATTTAGTAAGAAGCTTTACAGATAATGATTTTCAAGATGTTGTTATTGATAGAGATTTTAGTATTTCTATAACAAAAAGTAATGGGCAAGTTTTACCTGTTAATGCACTATCTGGTGGAGAAGAATCTGTTGTTGCTATCGCATTAAGATTAGCTATCAGTTTATTCTTAAATGGTAATAGTAATGGATTAATTGTAATGGATGAAGTATTAGTATCTCAATCAAAAAACAGAGAACAAAATATTCTAGATACAATTGCCAATTTAAACAATTCACAGATTATTTTGATTGCACACAGTGATTTAGCAAATTCATTAGCAGATAGAACATTCACATTGGGAGCACAAGCATGAGATTATTTGAAGTAGAAAATATAAAAGATACAGAAGATATTAAAATTGATTTAGGAGATATTTACAATAAATCATTAGAGGTAATTCATCGAGAGATGAATCGATTAAAAGTAAGATTAGGAAAAACAGTTAAGAATGAAGATGAAATTATTCATCATATTATTTCTAATGTTGTCCAAGAATTAAGTGAAATATCTATCTCTAAAACGTCATCATTAAATGATAAATATCTATATGTTAGTTTTAAAGTCAAGGACGATATGATTGATGTATCTGAATTTAGATGGTATCAGGAAGAGTATATTTCAAAAAATGATATAGAGTATAAGACACAAAATATGATATTAAGTATGATTGAAACTCAAACAACAATATGTATGATGAGTGTATAAAATTCAAACGAGCATAGGAGGAGATATAGAATGTCAGTTCAAATTGAATTAAAAGAAACAAAGGCAACAGATTCTATTAAGAAGATAGAAGTTATTAGAGAAGTAGCAGAACTAACTGGAATGAGTCAAGCAGATGTACGTGATGTGTTAGATGCATTTACAGATGTTGCACAACGAGAGATTGTTGTAAACGGTGCATGGAGATGGCCGGGTCTGCCTAATGTGAAAAGGTCAGTCAGAAAAAATGTCGTCGTTTATAACCACAAGGTTGACAAAACTCTTATTTATCCTGAGCAATATCAGTTGACGACAAAGTTAGACATGGTAACACGAAAGCTTCATAAAGACATTATTCATCAGCAGATGAATTTGAAGAATGGAACAACAGATGAAGATTTCTGGAAACCATATTTCTTCGCAGATGGTGATAAGCGCAAAGAAGCATACGAATATTTACGAAATAAGAAAAAGTAAGACTAGACCAAAATCTAGTCTTTTTGATATATATATATATAAAGTGAAAGGAATATATATATATATTATGACAAAATATCATGTTAGACCAGATGGAAGTTTAGGAGTATGCAATGCTCAACATAATTGCAGATACAATATGCATGTAGATGCTGACACACCAGAAAATGCTCAGAGAAAGGTAGATGATTATAATCAGGCTTTAATAAGCAACAATTATAGCACATTAGACCTTGCTAAAAAAGGTATTGGATTAGATATTATGGCTAATAGTAGTGATGCGTGGCATAGAAGTTTGGCAGCGGATTATTGTAATGGTGATGATGCAATTTTAGACAAATTAGTTCACGATACTGAAGATGTAGTTACACAATATGTTGTTAGGTATCATAGACCACAAGATGCTGAGATACTAATGAATAGTGATTTTAATTTAGTAAGAGCTGAATGTGCTAAATTTGGTGGAGATAATGTACTTGACCATTTAGTAAATGATGAAGATTGGTATGTTAAAGAAGAAGTTGTCAAGCGAGGAAGGGATAAGGACCTTGATAAACTTCGTTACAATGAAGATTTCCGTATTAGAAGAGATGTTGCGAAATATAATCGACCTCAAGATAGAGAAATATTTGTCAATGATGAAAATGCTGGTGTTAGAGCAGCTCTAGCAGAAGTGTGTACAGATGATAGTATTTTAGATAGATTTAAGAATGATGAGAGTGATATTGTAAGAGCGGGTGTAGTTTCTCATTGTAGACCTCAAGACAAACAACAGTTCTTAAAAGATGATAGTTATTCTGTTCGTGAAGCAATGTCTAAAACTAATGATGATGACTATTTGGATAAAGTTGTCGATGATAAAGAGTGGATGGTTCGAATGAATGTTCCTAAGTGTGGAAAAGATAAGTATCTAGATAAGTTAATTAATGATGAAAACAGATTAGTTCGTTTAAATGTCGCTAAATATGGTCACGATAAACATTTAGATATTTTAAGAAGAGACAAAGACGAAACTGTTCGTTATGAACTGGCTAAACGAGGAAGAGATGTTGATTTAGATATTTTAAAGAAGGACAGAGTTTCACAGGTTAGAGCGGCGGTTGCAGACTTTGGAAGACCTCAAGATAAAGAACGCTTCTTAACAAAAGAGAGAGTTCCATACGTAAGACAGAGTTATGTAGAACATTGTGATTTAAATGATGTTAGAGATTTCTTAAACGACCCATCTGAAACAGTAAGAGAGGCGGCTTTAAAGAGAATTAATGAAGGACATTAAAGATTAGACTAAAAATCTAATCTTTTTCCTTGTTTTAGGAAAAGGCGAGAACGTAAAACAGCGGCCTACTGTACCACTAAAACAGCCTTAAAAAGGTGAAAAATGAAGAAGCTGTATAATCTATCACTTTCAGCCCAAATCATGGTTTAAACGATTCTGGTGCATAGTAAAAAATGTTAGTTAACTTAAAATAAGATTACTTTTTTGATATAATTATAAAGAGTAAAAAGGAGTTTTGCTATATGAAGAAATTTAAAAAATATATACTAGGAGTTTTATCTGCTTTATTTTTTGTGATGGCAATAGCTCCTATGTTAGAACGTTCTGTAATTCAGACAACGTATGCTGATGATAGTGATGAAGAAAAAGATAAGAACGAAATTAAGAAAACAATTACAGATAATGCTGGTAGTGATATAAATGATGTGTTTGCAAAAATAACAAGTACAGAAATTACATCAGAAAGAGCTAAAACATTAATTTATTATCTTGGTTATTTGATAGGACCAGGTAATTATATAGGAGATGTTTCTAATTATTCTAGTGAAGTATTAAAAGGAGTAAATGAAACAGTTGTAGAAAATGGTAGTGTAAATGGTGCTTTTAATGACCCTCAAAATCTTCTTAATCATAATGGTGATGTTCCAGCAGGATTAACAGAAGTATATGATAATATTATTGGAGCATTTACTCAACAGGGTGTAAAAGGAAATGATATTGTAACAGCTTATACAGGTGAATGGAGATTTGGTGTACCAGCGAATCTACCTAATGATTATGTTCCAGTTGGAAATAATAAAGAGTGGAATTATACAGCGTTAGAACGTTTTGGTTATGATTTACCATTAACAACTTACTTAGGAGAATATGATAAAATTCAAGTTTCATCTGATGCAAGAATGATGGCTAATATTGGTACTGTTGGAAAGTTAAAGGTTGGTGCAGAAGCATTATGGGAAGGTTCTAAAGATATAGTAGGACAAGTTGTAGATTTTGCAACAGGTAACTGGGGAACACAACACAGAGGTTTTGCAGGAGCAGTTATTGGAACTATTGTGGACTCATCAGATTTAAACGTAATTGCTCAACATGCATGGACAAGACCAGATTTTGCAAAAACGGTTTATAATGCTTATTATGCTTCAGACCAAGAGATTTTATATAGAGCAGTAAATCAATATTACAATAATAAAATAAATGCATTAAAAGATTCTAATCCTATATTAGGTGAAATTATGAATGCTTCTAATCCTCCTCATTTTACTTTTGATACAAGTATGTTTACAGAAGAGTCAAATAAAAAATACAGTGAATACAGTGCTTGTTTAGTAAAGAACAATAGTGATAAGAGTAAATGTGGAGAAGAACCTAAGCTTGAAGTTCTTTCTCAAGAAGAGCAGTTTAAGATTTGGTTAAATTCAGATACAGTGCAACAGCAATTTGCTAGATATAGAGAATTAGGTTTTGATACAAAAGTAACACTTCAGTCTAGAACAAACAGTGAAATGATTGAAGCATGGAAGAATGAATATCAATCAAAAGTAAAAGATGTGCTTAAAAATAATGGTATAGATGCAACAGGAATTACTGTTAACGAAGATGATTTAAAATCTCAAGCATGGTATGATGCATCACGTTCTTGGGCGCATTGGATATGTGCAGATGGTGAAGGTAATCCACCATCAAGTTATACAGATTGGAATACTGTATATGCAGATGAAAATAATAATGGACAAGAGTCTCTTACAGGTTGTGCTTTCGTAAGACCATCAGTTCATGGTGCATTAAGTGGGACATCTAATGGTGTATCAACTGACACAAGATATATTAGATTTAAATCACAACCATCTGTTTATGGAAAAGGTATCTTAGGAACGATTGGTTCAAAAATCTCATCATTCTTTACTAAGTTAACAGTAACACTGTTGTCATATAGTTATACTAATATAATTAGTACATTACACCTAGATAAAATAGTTGAGACAACAATAGAAACATTTAGAGATAGTATTTTCTTCCCATTTGCAGTATTTGGTGTAGTAATATTTGTTATGAATGTTATGTTCCAGATGGTAAGAGGTGGAAATGGAAGTATTCTTCAGATAGGTAAAATGATATTAATATACACATTATCTGTTGTTGCCTTGTTTAGTTCTGGCACATTAATTAGATTAGCTGAAGAAGTTCCTAATAAAGCAGAGTTGGCACTTCTTGGAACACTAACATCTGGAGACACAGATATAGATTATTGTCAAGCAAGTTCTCCTAATGATTTTATGGGAACTAACGTTAAGATAAGACAGATGCAATGTCTCGTATGGAATATTACAACATTTAAACCTTGGTTATCTGCACAATGGGGTGCAAACTATTCTGATTTAAATGAAGATAAAATGACATATAATGAAAAGACAAAAGAATTGATAGGAAGTCCAGAAGTTGTACTAGGAAACACAAGTAAACCAAAAAACTGGGCATTATATCAATTGGATAAAACAATTAGTGGAACATTAACAGAGAATGATATTAATGTACCTGTTAATAGTCAATCAAAACAAATTTATAAATTAGTTGATATGCAGTTTGGACCTAATAATGCAAATGGTAGAGATACAAGATTTGCTAGTACTTGGGCTGGTGATAACAATAATCGAAGTATGATATTTTTCTTATCTGGAATTACTGGAGTCATGATGTTTGTTGTGTTAGGTGGATTAACAATATTTAAGATAGGTGCATCATTAGATTTTGCATTAAGATTAATGTTTATGCCATTTGTCTTATTGGTTGGTTTATTTAGACCTATTAAAACAACAGAGTATGTTTCTAAGATGGGAAGTATATTGATTCAAAGATTTTTTGTAACAATTGTTATTTCTCTTACATTCTATTTGTTAAATGGTTTATCAACAGTTGCATCAGATGCAATGATAACAGCAATATTGTCGGCTGTAATTCTAATCACAATAAAATTATATTGGAAAGAATTGATGGGAATTATTACAGGTTCATCAGATGCTGGTAAAGAAATAAGAGAAAACCTTTCTTATCAAAAGTTAATGCCTAAGAGTGCTAGACAGTTTATTGATGTTAAATTAAGAGACATAAGAGAAAGTTTTGCAGGTGGTATTGCTGGTGGTATTACAATGTCTTATTTAAATAGAAAATATAAAAAAGAACATGGTATTGAAATAGATGGTAATGCCTTTATGAATGGTTTAAGATATGGTTCAGATATTTCTTCAGATAGAGGAATTAAGGTTCTTGAGAGAAAACAAATGAGAGAAGGTTTTGGTATCTTTAAACAGTATGCTAGAGCATATAAAGAAGGTAATAGAGCAACAGGATTTGAAAATCCATCTCAAGATATGATAGAAACTTATGACCTTATGAAGAGTAATCTTGAGGAGAAGAATGCATTAGGTAAAATTACTCAAGAAGAAAAGAATACGCTTGACATTTTAAATCACATGAACAATAGTCACAACATAGACAATATTGATTCATTTAAATCTACAGGTGATAAGAAACTTGATAGATTAATTAAGGGAACAATGATTCCTAACGAAAGACTTACAAAAGATAACATTAATGATTTTACAAACAACTTTGTAAATGAGGTTAGTGGTTATGAATCAGACAAGGATAAATATAGTCCTTCTGGATTATCTGATAGTACATTAAATAAATTATCTAATGCTATACAAAAAACAGATGATACGATTAGTAAGATTGATAAGGGAATCGACAACATTAAAGATAAGATTGATAATGAAGTTATTAGTGATAAAGAGAGAAAACAAAACTCTTATGACAATTATCTTAAGAGAAAGTTTAATCGAACAGAAGATGAAAAACCTAATACTCATATTGTTCAAGATAAGATACATAAGAATGAAGATGAGACTCTTAAAGGAAAATCTAAAGAAGATGTTGCAATTAATGATTTACTATTTAATGGAAAAGAAAACAGTAAACCTTCATTGAATATAAGTTCTATGAAGAGAGAAGCTGGTGGTGATTCTGACCAGAATGGTAGAGGAGCAACAATTAACTTCAAATATACTAAAGATAAAGAAAGAGAAATCATGGAAGATTATCTTGATATACATGAAAGACCTGAAATTAGTAAATCAGATTCTAGAACAAATAGATTTAAGAGAAGATTCACAAATAAGAAGAGTGGTAAATAACAACCACTCTTTTTGATATATAAATTAATGAGAGGAGTACACTCAATGAGAAACTTTAAGAAATATTTATTTGGAATAATTGCAGCCATATTGATTATTTTTAGTTTTTCAAATAATCAAATTCAGACAAGTAAGGCTACAGATACCACACAGACCGTTGGGTGTATGTTTGGTGACCCTGGAAAAATTGCATTAAAACTAGCGAGAACAGACTATCTTTATTATTTAACTCAGTCTAAATCGACTACGACAAAATCAGAAGACGCTAGTACAAACATTAATAACATGATTTTAAACGCAGCTGGGTATAATGTAGGAAAATCAGATGGAACTACACCTTTTGAAAGATTTGGTTTTTCTGGTATTCAATATAGTTCTTACTTAGGCGAATGGGCATATTATGATGTTGACCCTTGTGCAGGTACAGAAGGTAAGATGTCTAACTATGGGCAATACTACTCAACAAGAAAAAATCCTCTTTCTACGTTTACAGAAACATCTAGTACATTAGATAGACGAGCAAGAAGAAGTTATGACATAAGACCTAACATGTTATCACTTACACCTTTAACAATGGCAATGACTGATACAATAATTAATGTTATATTAGGTGTAGCGAAATTTATCTTATCATTAACATTAGCATTTGTTGGTTTCTGTTTTACAGACCTATCATCATTAGTAGGTCTATCGGTTGAAAATCAAAAAACAATATTTACTCAATTGTATTCAGGTGTATTTTTACCAATGGTAACATTGTTTATATTATTTACAGGAATACATCTAATGTATAGTATGTTATGGAAGGGTAAAGTAAGAGAAGGATTAGGAGAGTTGGTAAAGGTTGTAGTATGTTTTATGCTTGCAATTATTCTCTCTTTAAATACAGGATTATTACAAATACCAATTAAGATTGCGACAACAGCACAAGCATTAATTATGTCAGGTTTTACTAATACAATTTCAAATGAGAATGAATCGATGTGTCCAGATTATGAAAAACCAGACAGTGATGTAAGTATATTTAGTGATGGTTACTTAAATGAACAGACTAAATACATTAAACAAATTTTAGGTTGCAGAATGTGGTCAGAATATTTATTGAAACCTACAATTAAAGGCCAATTTGGTACAGAATATGAAAATCTTGGTAAATTAACAAATGAGAACGAAGAATGGGTAGGTAAACCTGAAGTCTTTGTTGGAAAAGATAAATCTATAGAAAACTGGGGATTATTCTATGTGTCAGTTATGTCAGGAAATCACCAACCTTTAGATAATCAAAACACTGCTTCAGTGGCAGGTTTAAATAAAGATTATTATAGAATTATTGATGCCTTATCTAACTATGAAGAGTCTGGTTTCGTAGCAGGTTCAGATATTACAGGTGGTATTGCTAATTTACCTTCAACAGTAGATATTAATCCAAATCACTGGACATCTGGAGACCCTTATAGTCATGATATTGTTGGACATATAAGAGGTGGTATAAAACCTGAACAGTTAGATGGCTTCTTAGATTCGACGGGTATTAAGTACGATAAAAATAGAATTAATGGTAAATTACTATTAGAGTGGCAGAATGCTTCTAAAGTAGATGTCAGAGCAATTATTGCAATTGCGATGTGGGAAAGTTCACTTGGTACAGCTGGTGTAGCAACACAACCAGGTGCTAATATGTTTGGTTTTGGTGCTTTCGATAGTAATCCAGATAATGCTAAAAACTTTAATGATGCTAAGGCAGTAGTTGAATTAGCAAAACAAACATTGATTGCAAATAAGAATAGAACCTTTAAACGTCAAGACGATAAAGCGTTCGCTAACGCTCATGGTGGTTTAGATACTGCCACAGAAGGTGGTGTATATTTCACATCGACGAGCGGTACAGGTAAAAAGAGAGCAAACACAATGGCACTCATTGACGCATATATTGATGCTAATGGTGGAGCAGATGACCATTTAACAGATATTGGTGATACGCCATCAGATGCAAAAGCAACAGAGTCTTTAATTAGTAATATTCCGATGGTAAAAGCAACAGTTCCAACAAAAGAATGGAATTACTTCATTGGTAATGATTATGGATTAAAGTTTGGACAAGCGACACTTACATTGTTATTCACAAGTGTTGGTGTAATATTACCTATAGTGTTTGCATTTATGGGAATTGTGTATGGTTTACAGTTAACATTATTTGGTGTATTATCCCCTATTTTCCTATTGTTTGGTTGTTGGGCAGGTAGAGGCACAGAAATAGCGAAGAAATATTTTGGAACTGTGTTAGGCGCCATGGTAAAACGTATTGGAACAACAATATTAATGATGACATCTATTATATTAGTAACGAACTCAATGGCATTAATAAATTCAGTTGGGGCAGTTCAGTCATTAGTCTTTATGATTGTAATTTCATATGTAATATTCAAGAAGAGACATGAACTATTAAATATGTTCCAGATAGGTAATTTTGGTCAATTACAGTTAATGCAACACTTAGGAAAATCAACAAATAAAGTTAGAAGTGTTGGAACGGATGTAAAAGATGTTGCATCTGGGGCTGTTGTTGGTGGAATAGCAGGATTTAGAAATGGATTAGGTTTTGGTAGTTTAGAAAATGCGCAAGATACGATGCATGAAGTGTTACGTGGTGCTATGGCAGGAACTAAATCTACTATTAGTGATAAGATGTATCGTAGTCATGTAGGAAGAATGACTCAAACATTAATTAGAACAATGAAACATGATGAAACTGACCATTACTGTATTGAGTGTGGTATCAAGTTACAAGATGGATTAGCTTATGTAAATGAAGATGGTTTATATTATTGTGAAGAATGTGCAGCAGCAGCTAATTTTGAAGGGATGTCAGCTGTAACATTGAATACTCACAATGAAGGTTATACATTTACATCTGGAAACGAGAGAGCTGTTGTTATTAAGAAAGATTACGATGGAAACATTGTTGAAGGAAAAGCGTCTCACGTAACGATAGATGAATGGGCTAAGAATCAAAGTGCGGAAAGAGCAATTCAACAAGCATCTGATTCGATGGCTATCATTTATGATGATACAAATAATGTAAGAAATTCTTATCAAAATCATAGTGTTAAGAGTGTATTTATTCCTACACCATTAAGAACGACATTAATGAATAGTGAGATGAGAGAATTGACAGTTAAATCTCAAAATGAAGATAAGGCTTTAGAATCTGTAGATAATATTGAATCTAAGTTTGAAAACGCTTGGAAGGAAGTATTGACAAATAAATTAAGAGATACAACAGATTATAAAGATAATTATCTTGATGAGAGTGGAAATGTTAAGAATCAAGAAGAAGCAGATAAGTGGATAAACGATAATATCGAGAAGTTCGAAGAGAATTTAAATGATATTAAATCTCAGTATAAAACAGAAGAAAAAGTAGAAGAGAACAAGAAGGAAGAAATAGAAAATGGAAATAGTAAGTAATGTACAAGTTTATGGTTTAGAAAATAGTATTAGGGCAGCCAAGTTCCCTATGGCAACAGATTTTGAAAATCTGACGACGGAAAAGACTAAGAGTACAGACTCTTTAGGAAAAGCAAAGATAGGAAGTGGACACGATAATTTCTTAAACGGTATTATTGTTCAGTTTGATTTGACTTTTAGTAATAAGGCGTGGGTAGAGATGCAGAGATACCACTTTATTGACTTTATTAGTTCAGGCTCTACTATGCATAGAATTACAAAGTTTGATTTAAAAGAGGCTTGTAATGAATATGTAGATGAACGAATTATTAAAATTCTACAAGAAAAGATAGATGAATATAATAATGGCGAAAAGACATCAGAGAAATATCTTGAGATTCTATATAACATTCCTAGTGGATTTAGAATGACGGCTGCTATGACTACTAATTATAGACAATTAAAAACTATTTATCATCAGCGTAAGAATCATAGACTTCCTGAATGGAGAGAGTTTTGTAAGTGGATAGAAACACTACCAGAACATGAATGGATAACAGAAAGCAATTAACTATTTACTTTTTAAAAACATTGTTGTATAATTATAAAAAGACAGGAAGGTGTAATAATGAGTTCAATACTTGAAACGTGGATTCTCAGAGAAGGAACATTTGAAGATTGTTCAAAAATGAGACAAATCCAAAATGGCGAAAATTTAGAATCTCTCTTAACTGACAAAGACTGGAGAATTCGTGCCCTTTTGGCAGAGAATAAGTACTTTTTAGATGTACTTATCAATGATAGCAACAGCTGTGTAAGACATTATGTCGCAGATTATGGTACTGATAAGCATTTAGCAATACTTATAAATGACGAAGACGAAATTGTCAGAATGCATGTTGCGTGGCGTCAGTACGGCCTAGAAAAATTAATCCATGATGAGTCAGAAGAGGTTAGATGGGGCGTTGCCTGTGAGGGATATAGACTAGATATTCTCGTAAACGACCCAAGTCCTCGAGTTAGAGAAAAAGTTGCACAAAAAGGATATGGTTTAGATATTTTAGTACACGATAAGGACTACCACGTTCGTCGTGCGGTTGCAGAACAAGGATTCGGCTTAGACATTCTTGTTCATGACGACAATGAGTGGGTATTGTTTGTTGTTATTAAACAAGGGTATGGTTTCGACATTCTTATTCATAATGATAATCCTCGTATCAGAGCAGATGTTGTTGAACATTGTGATGATATTAAATATTTAGAGATTGCATTGCACGATGAGTCGCCAGAGGTAAGAAGAGCAGTAGCAAGAAGAGGTTATGGTCTAGAAATTCTTAAACATGATGAAAACTCGTGGACTGCAGATATTGCAAAAGAAATGCTCAATAAGCAAATATTACAAAGTTTATGTAAGTAAAGCAGGAAATTAAAGCCTGCTTTTTTGATATAGAAATAGAGGTAAAAGTATGTCAAAAGTAAAAGCATTAAATCGAGATGGTAAAATTACCTGGTGCACCGCAAGGACACCAGGACAAAGAAATTGCAATCATATTCTACATCAAGGTGCAAGAATGACAGATGGTGAATTTCAAGAATGTGTTGACGAGTATAATGAGAGAATGTTGCAGAAATTAAATAGTTCAGATGAGAACGATAGAGTAGAATGTGCTAAACGAGGTTATGGTTTGAATATTCTCAAAAATGATAAAAGTAAAATTGTTAGAGATATTGTGAATAATGAGTTAATGAAAGAAGAAAAAACAGAATCAATAGAAAAAGAAATAGATAATGATTTTAAAGGTTCTTCAAAACATACCACAATTATAGATAGTGAAATAATTAGAGAAATAAAAAATCATCTTGAAGAAAAATCAAAAGAATTCGACAGAGACCTTAAGAGATTAGAAAAAGAAATAGAAAACGAAGATATTGTTTCAATAAAAGAGGATGATGAAGACGATATTTAAAAGTTGTATAATATAATTAGAAAGGTATATATACTAAAAATGGATAAGAAAGAACTAAAGGATATGACTGATGCTGAACTCTTAGCGGAATTAGAGAGTTTAAACGAAGAAGTGGATGACATGTTTGTAGAAGATGAAGAGGATAAGTGATTATCCTCTTTTTTGATATATAAGTTAGTAGAAAGGAAATCAAGACATGTCAAGAATAAAAGCATTAAACAGGAATGGTGAAGTTACTTGGTGTACAGCTAAGACACCTGGAAGTGGTAATTGTAATCATGTGTTGCATCAAATTGATGGAATGACAGATAGCGAGTTCCAGAAACAGGTTGATGAGTATAGTGAAACAATGACAAAGAAAATGTACAGTAATAATGGACATGATAGAGTTGAATGTGCAGAAGCTGGTTATGGTTCAGAGTTTTTGGTTAATGATAAGAGCTCAGCAGTTAGGGCAGCTGTTGCACGTCATGGAGACCAATTAGACAAATTATCAGATGACCCAGACGAGTTTGTTCGTGCTATAGTTGCTGCACAGGGTAAACATTTAGACAAACTAATTAACGACCCAAGTCCATTGGTTCGTAAAGAAGTTGCAAAACAGAATTATGGTTTAGAAATCCTAAAAGATGACCCTAGTTTACTTGTAAGAGATTGCGCATTAAAACAAATCAAAAAGAAAAATGCTGACAATGAAAAATTATTAAAAAAGAAAGAAAAGAAAATAGAGAAGCATATACAAGAATCTACATTATCTGATATTGAGCGTAGAAATCTAAAACATAATGGTGGTTTAGATGTATTTGAAGAATTATTTAATGACAATGGTGTTGGATTAACAAATGAAAATATAGATGTCATCTTGCAAGATTCTTCTCATACAAAATTAGCGTCCAGTTTGAGAGACTATTTAGAAGAACATAAACAAGATAAATTGGTAATGGTTGGATTAGAAAAAAGACATAAACATTATTTTGGTAAAGACGTAAGACAGAGTAAGGTAAAATATTTCAATAATATAGGTTTTTATGTAGTAAAGGTATAGAAAGGAAAACATAATGACAAAATATCACATTGGTAAGGGAGGCATCCCAAGAATATGCAAAGCTGTAGTTAGACCATGTCCTTATGGTGGAGACGAAGCACATTTTACAACAATTGATGCTGCTCAAAGAGCTGCTGATAATCTAAACACTCAACTACAACAGTTAAATCAAAATCAACAAATTGGATTTGCAACAGTTAATAATAATGCTTATGTTTATAACAGTGAAGGTGTAGATTTAGCATCTAGACTATTAGTTAAAGCAAAGAGAAACAAAGAGAGATTGGAATCTGCATTCGATTATTACAAAAATCAGTTATTAAGAACGATGGAGAATGCAAATGTTAAGTCTATTAAAGACGAATTAGGAACTGTTTCATTTATTGTTGCTGGAGAAAGAACAACTGTAGATGTTGATGCACTAAAAGAACAAGGTTTGTATGACCAGTATTCAAAATTATCTCATTACAATGAATTTATTACAACTGAAGATGATATTGAAGACAACAAATTAGCAAAGGTCGCTAAAGATTATCAAACATCATTAAAAGATTATAGTTCGGATGACATTTCATTCTCTGTTACAGAAGATGGACAATTATCTCCTGAAGGAAGAGAAGCTCTTAGAAAGTTAAGAGACCTTAAATTAAAGATTGATAGATTTAAAGAGGCAGAAAAAGAAGTTAAATCTAGATTAATTGAATCTATGAAATCTCAAAATTTAAAAGAATACACAGCGAATGGTACTAAGTTTATTTATGTACCAGAAGGTGATAGAAGTATTGTAGATACTCAAGCATTAAAAGATGCAGAATTATACAATGTTTATTCTAGAACTATCCCAACAGAAGCAACAGTTAGATTTAGATTTACATCTTAATATTTTTGATATAGAGACCACGAAGACCGTGGTCTTCTGTTGTATAATATAGATGTAGTGAAGTATGAAGGGATAAAGAAGTGATGATGGAAAACAATGTAGAACAAATTCAAACAGAATTATCTCTAATTCAGGCAGCATTAAAAGAGCAATCTGTAATTGTTAATGTAATGTCTGTTTTAGATGAATATACATTTATAAGTAAGAAATATGAATTAGCATGGAACTGTTTAAAGACAAAAGCTCAATCTAATGAAGAAGGGCAGAGAATTTCTTTAGACGACATTATCGATGCGGTAAGACAAGGTAATGAATCTTTATCTCAAGATGATATTCATGCTATCATTACTCCATGTTATACTTCGTTATTAACTATTGCTAAAAAGTTATTGAGATTTGAAACAGTAAGACGTATTAATAGTGAAGCATCTAAGGCAACAGAAGAAATTTTAAGTGGTGCTATAGACCCATCAGAAGGTTTAATTCGTATTGGAACATCTCTAGAAGATATGAATACGAGAATTACTGATAACAGAGATTACAAGCCTTTTGTTGATAAGTTTAGGGATATTGCTAGTGCAGCATTAAATCCAGAAGCGCCATTAGCAGATGTCATTCCTTCACCATGGAGACAATTAAATAGATATTTAAAAGATGGTGGTATTGGTAGTGGACAATTAGTAACAATTGCAGCCAGAACATCTGTTGGTAAAACTGTAATGGCAACGAACTGGGCTGCACATGCTGCACGTCTAGGTAAGAAAGTAATGTATGTTTCATTAGAGGTAGACGAGACAGATATTATTAAAAGAATGGTATCTTATACAAATGATATTTTCTTAAGTGACCTGTCACCTACAAGAGCTGCTAATAATAATTTTGTGCAGACAAAAATCAATACTGCATTAGAAGAAATCGCAAACTGGAATGTTGTAGTTGAAGATGAACCAGGTTTAACATTAGATAAGATTGCGGCAAAAGCTTACACAAAGAAAAAGACAGATGGATTAGATGTTTTATTTGTTGACTATCTTGGATTAATTGCAATTTCAGGAAGAAGTAAACGAGAAGAGTTAGCAACACTATCTAGAAGCTTTAAGGTAATGGCTAGACGATTAGGAATTCCTATTGTTATTCTTGCACAGGTCAATCGTGAACGTAGAGGTGATGAAGACCCTATGCCTCATTTATCAGATATTAAAGATGCTGGTGACATTGCAAACGATAGTGACGTTGCAATTATTCTACATAGAGATTTACATGATGACAGTATTGAAAAGAAAATGACGGTGTTGCTTGAAAAGAATCGTGGTGGTCAGACCGGTAAGTATATGTCATTCCCTATTGAATTAGCGAAAAACCAAATATTAGATAATGATGACGATGAATTACAAGGCTTTGGTGGGGACTCTAATACACAACAAAATAATGAAGAATCTGAGACAGAAGAAATTGAAATTCAGGAACCAATTTGGAATGATGATGTATCTAAGTTTGAAGAAGATGATGAAGATATAGATATTTTTGATGGAGCATTTAGTTAATATGTATAGAATAGTTGATGATGAAAAGATTCAAAACAATATTAAAAGAAATAAATATCTACACGACATAACATATAGAGATGACTTATGGAAACAAGATATTGCTTCTAGATTAGTAAAATTCATTCATAATTCAAATGATACGAAGATGGCTGTAATGATAAAACTGTTAAAGAAATATATTGAAGAGTATGTATTAACAGGAAAAATGACAGAAGAAAGATTTTCAGATGTTGTATGTGTATTATCCAATGAGAATATGGTTCTCACTGATTGGAATATTGAGATGATTAATATGAGAATTGAGAATGGCGAATTTGAAGAATATTTAAAAGAAGTAAGAAGTCAGAGATTTAATAAGTTTAATGAAAAAGATTTGGATTGGTGGTTATGAGTAATAGAGAACAGATTTTAGACAATTTAAGACAATGGTCAGCTTTATTAAACTTAAAGGGATATAGTCAATATTCTAAGTTAAGTTATAATCTTTATACAGACCAGAAAGTAAGAGAATTACTACATAGAAATGGAACAGTTAGAATGGCTTTATTCTCTGATAATATTATTAAAAATAAATCAAAAGCTTTTGAGATTGCAACACATTTAATTAATGTTGGAATTCAGCCTGAAAGTGTAAAGATATTAACTATGGACCAGTGTTTAGATGCAATGTGGGCAAAACCTGAGTCAGAATTTAATAAGAATAGTTTATTTGATAAGAAAAATCAGTTATTGATTATTATAGATTGTTATGTTGTAAGTGAAGAGACAAATCATTTGAAGGCCGCTCAATTTAGAGAAGCATTTTCAAATTATTGTAAAAGTAATCCACACATTAACATTATTATTTCGTCATCTGATGAAAAACTAACAACAAACAATTGTATATTTAATTTAGATATAGACAGAACAAAAAAGTATTCATTTTTCGTAGTACAGAATAAGAAATAGGAGAGAAAATATGATTTTAAATGTAAATAATGCAGAATTTGTAAATCTTGCAAAAACAGTAACAAAAAACGTCGGTAAGGACCAATCTTCACAATTAATTTTAGACATTAAGGATAATAATGTATTAAATTTATCTTATTGTTCGCCTTCATGTATTTTATCTGGAGATATGCATTTTTCTTCAGAATCTTATGAGACAATGAAATTATGTTTATCTGGAGTTCAGTTAAAGACAATCGCTGGATTAATTCTTGTTAATGAGGCACCAATTAAACTAGAAATTTCAGACGATAAGAACGTATTGACAATTCGTACTGATACATCTGATTTTAGAGTTCCAATTATTGACACACCTATTGTTGATTTTAAGATTGATATTAAGGAACATGGAAGTGTTAATGGTAATGAATTCATTAAAATTGTTAATGAATTGTCGAAGTTGATTCCTAATGATGTTGTTTTAAATAACCATCCAGCATCATGCTTAAATATTATTGCAAAAGACAATGTCTTACGTTTAGTTTCTACAAACACATTTGGTTTAGTAGAGAAGACAATGGAATATAGTGGTAAAGATTTTAATGTATTATTGAAACCATTACAAGTTGCAACATTAATGAATACATTTAATGTTAATGAACCAATTACATTAATCAAGAATGGTTCAAAATTTGGTTTCTACAATTCAGATAATATTCTTCATTTAGTTTCAACTGTTAATCTTGAACCTCTTAAATATGATGCATTTAAGACAACAGTTATGACAGAACGTTCATTTACCACAGATATTAACTCATTTAAATATGGTATTCAAGCGATGATGAAGTTGAGTCCAGATAGTAATCAGATTTGGTTGAAATTAAACGACAACAAGATTGAGTTTAAGAATACAAACAACGATACAACTGATATTGACTTAGAAAGTGAATCAGGAGATGTTGAGACAGTTATCGAATTTGGTGCTCAGACATTAAGTATATTATCTAATTATATTGATTCTAAGATTAAGGTATATTATGGTTCAAATACAGGAAATCAGGTACTTAAGATTGAATCATTAAAGAAGAATAAAGACACTGATGAATATGTTCCTGATGAGAATATGTTTATCGCTACAGGTGTTTCAGTAATGCATGTATAAGACTAGATTTAATTCTAGTCTTTTTATGATATAAATACAACAGAAAGGAAGATAACAATATCATGAGAAAAATATTTTTAGGTTTATTTATGATTTTATCTTTTATAAGACCTGTAAATGCTGAAGAGATAACTGTTCCAACAGAAGGTTTTAAGATAGAAGTAGAGAGAAAACAATTAGAAAACGATAATCTAACTGGTGCTGTTGATATTAAAATTTATAATAACTCTAATCAGACAATTGGAGTACTTTTAAAATCTAGTCAATCTATTGGATGGTTGGCAGATAAAACAATAGAAGATGAATATAAGATTGGTTTTATAAGTTCAGATTATAGAACTGTTCTATTATATGTAAAACCTCATAGATTTGTTGCTCAGAATGGTTTTAATTTAGTAATGACTGAAGATAAAGAGAAGATTGATAAATCTGTATCGATAGATTATGCAACATTTATGAAGACAGATGATTTAAATAATTTAGATATTAACAACGAAGAACAAGTAAATAAAGCAATTGAGACAGCAACAGATAAAGGAACGTTTACATTAAACAAAGAAGATAAAGATAATTTTAAGAGTAATATTCCCGTATCTGATACAATTGAAGATGATATTAAATCTGTTATTAATCCTAAAGAAAGTAAAACGATTAATATTAATAAAGGAAATATTTTTATTCCATTAGGAATTGGTTTGGTTGTTGTTTCATGTTTAGGAGTTGGAGTATATTTCATAATTAAAAAGAAAAAGAAAGAGGTAACAAAATAATGATTCAATTTTTTGCAACAACAATAACATTGTTTGTTTTAGATTATTTTTTCCAATTCTTTGGAATTACGGACATTAAGGTATATTTCATTCTTGGATTCTGCTATACAGTATTAGTAAAAATCATTAAACCTCTTGTTAAGCTTGTCTCATTACCATTTAATATTGTAACATTAGGATTAGTTTCATTAATTATCAACACAATCATTACAATGTTATTATTTAAATATTTTGGAATCAATTTTACTTTTACAAAGACACTACTAATGAGTATTATAATTAGTTTTGTGTCAGCTTTTGTAACAACAATTTTGGAGGCATAAAATATGACATTATCACTTAGAGAAAGATTAGAAATGGCAGCTAAAAATAGTGATGCTGTTTTAGAAAACAATAATGACACACAGGTTGAAAAAAGACCATTTAAACAAGACATTGTAGAAACTGCACAGGACGATAATTATGAAGAAGATGATTATTCTACCGATAAGATAGAAGAAACACCTCAGGATGCACAAATTGACGGCCAGAACGAGGAAGAGCAGTCTATCAAAGAAGAAATATCACATGAAGTAGATATAGATAGTCTTGTAAAGAAGATTTTAGATATGAATGAGTTAATTGCTACATACGATGAGTATACGATGTCTTATATTCAAGATTCATTAAAGAAGAATGATAAAGCATCAGTTATAAGTTGTATAATAAATATGGATAGTAGTTATAGTAATAACATATTAAAATTAAAAGATTTAATTAAAATGGATGGTTCAGATAGAGCATTCGCTATTATTGAACTTGACAACATTGAAGGATTAGCAAAACTAGTTGAAAGTTTTAATCCAACATATCATTATAATTCTGAACAAAGTACAATTCTTATTAAGAAAGATTTAACTAAAGCGATTGAGTCTTTAGACAATAATGTTCTAGATAAGATGTTGCCATTGTTAGAATTACTTGAGATTGCGAAAGGTTAGTATAGATTATGAGTGAAAAGAGTATACGAGTAAGATTAGACACGTCTGGTGAACATATTATTATTAAAACAGAGAGACCATTAAGTTTCTTGATTTTAAAGGAATTTGTTGCATTGAAAGATGAATGTATGTTAGGTTCTTATACGTATACTTTTCCTGTTTATACCAACAACTGTTTTTCAGCATTTTTCTTTATTAAGAAATTTTATAATAATATTGATGTGTTAGAGAATGAATTAAAATTAATTAAGAAACAGGCTGAGAAAGTTGCTCAGCCAAAAGTCTATCAATTGGCAGAAGGGTATTTAGGAATTACTGTTCCACCTATTGAATCATACATAAGAATTTTGAATTCTATTAATGCAACAAATATCATGAAAGATACATATCGTGTACCTTTTAGTAGATTATATGAAAGTTATCGATTATTATCTTCATGGCAACATCCATTTTTACCAAAATTTATTATTGATAAAGAATTAGATGAAATTATTAAAACACCATTAACATCTTATAATACAATGAGAGACATTATGAACGTTGATATTTCTGAACTATCAACAGTATATTATGGTTATAAAATTAAAAAAGAAGGTTTTTATAAGTTAGGATATACTAATGCAGCTGAATTATTGTTTAAAAGACCTGTAAAATATATTGATAGAAGAAGAACTGAGTCATGGAATCATTGTCCTTTTGGCGAGTCAGTTTTCGTTAGATGTATTATTGAAAATATTATGGTTTCGAATGGAAAAGCATATATAGAAGTTCAAGATGTCGAAAGTAAGAGAGAATTTGAAATCACATTTTTTGGTGGTGCATACTTAGGCAGAATGTATAAACCTGGAGATGTTGCAATTATTCAATTAATGAAGATTGCTAAAGATAAAGCAAGTGGACAGAATATATTTTCAGAGGCAGATGTTCAAAGTATGCCAATTATTCCTGTTTATAGACAGAGTCCATCAAATAAAATTACATCAAAAGTTTTAACTCAGTGTGTTCAAGAAGTTTTTACGAGATTTGATGGTAAAGATTTAGCAGATTATATAAATTTAGATTCTTCATTGTGGGAATTATTATATGATTTACACTTTCCAAAAGATGTAACAAACTATATTGATACAATAGATAAATTAGCATATATTGAATTGTTATATTTACAGTTAGTTTTCTTAGATAGGAAGCACAATTCAAAAGATGAAATTGGACTAAGTAAGGTTCCAACAGGAAAGACAAATTACTCTAAAGAAGCTTATAAAAATCTCCCATTTAAATTAACAAATGGTCAATCTAATGCAATAAAAGAAATGATTAATTGTTTAAGAAGTACAACACCAGAAAAGGTGTTATTATCAGCGGATGTTGGTAGTGGAAAAACAATATGTGCTCAGATGGCTTGTTTATATAATGCGGATTGTGGTTTTCAGAGCGTATTAGTTGGACCTACAGAGATTCTTGCACAGCAGTTGTATTCAACGTTTGTTAAATTTACAGAAAAGTTAAGTAAAAAACCTAACATTGTATATTTATCAGGAAAGACAAAAGCTAAAGAAAAGGCTGACATATACAAAAAATTAGAGAATGGTGAAATAGATATTTTAGTTGGTACTCATAGCGTATTAACAGTTCCTAAGTTTTATAATTTAGGATTAGTTGTAGTAGATGAACAACAGAAGTTTGGTGTAGTTCAGAGAGAACAATTATTAAGTGTAAGAGAAGATGGAAAAATTCCTGATTTAATTTCACAGACGGCAACACCGATCCCGAGAAGTGTTGCAACATCATTTTTCGGTGATTTACATTTAATTACTATTGAAGAAAAACCTCAAGATAGAATTCCAATTAAAACAGAATTATTAAAAGTGAACAGTGAAGAATTTCTTAAAGGGAAATGTTTAGATGTCTGGAATAACATTAATACTGAATTACAAAATGGACATAAAATGTTTATTGTTGCTCCGGCTGTTGAAGAAGACACAAAATGTATTTCAACAGCAAAGATAGATAAAGCAATGAAACATTTACCTATGTTATATGCAAATAATATTAAATACAAGGTTGTAACAGGAAAACAATCTAAGGAAGCACAAGAAAAAACATTAAAAGGTTTTAGAGATGGGGAATTTAATGTGTTGATAGCATCATCTATTGTAGAAGTTGGTATTGACATTAAAGAAGCAACCATAATTGTGATATTAGGAGCTGAAAGATTTGGTGCGAGTTCTCTTCATCAAATTAGAGGACGTGTAGGAAGAAATAATTTACAATCTTATTGTTATTTAGTAAATGATGGTAAAGATGACAATCCTAGATTAAATGCTCTTGTGCATAGTGATAATGGTTTCCAAATTGCTTTGTCTGATATGGCAACAAGAAACATTGGAGATATTTTAGGTACAAAGCAATCTGGTGAAAGCAATCTTAAATTCTGTGATGTTAATGAACATGTTAAGTACGTTGAAGCTGCGCAAGTAGAAGCGGAAAAGATTTATAATTCAAATCAAAAGAAAAAGGCGTTAGAGGACGCGTATAGTTTTTTAGGAATCGAGAGGTAACAAGATATGCAGAAATTTTTTAAATATTTGTCTTTCTTAAAGAAGAAATCGAACACAACCAATAAGACATTGTTTTTTATGTCATTTATTATGTTAAGTTTAATTGGTTTCTTTTTGGGATTAGTCGTTGATATTTATTTACCATGGAATTTTATTTTTAATACAATAAGATGTCTAGTTGTATTATATGTATCTATTGTTTTATTTTCATTTACATTTAGTATTGTAACAGAAATAAAACAGAGATATAACAAAAAATTTAAGTATGAATGGTTAAAAGATTTATCATTTAAACAAAGAACAAATTTATCAATTATCATTGCTGGTGTTTGTATTATTTTATTTGTTCTAACCATTAAGGTAAATAGTGTCTATTATACTTTTATCGCTGGTTTACTATTCTCTTTATTTATTTGGTTGATATATTTTATGAAACCAACAGTTGACGAGATTGAAGCAATGTATGCTGGTGAAGAAGATATGCGAGACATTAAAAATAATAGAAAGTAAAGGTATAATTTATGAAGATTACGATTTTTAACCGTGATGGCGAAGTCACGAAACCAATGAAGGAGATTGTAATTAAAAAGTGCAAATCTTTCGAGTCATTTCCACTTGTTATTAAAGATGATACGGAAATCAGATTTGAAGTTGAGCACAAAAAGAATAACAAGTTTAAAGTTGAAGGAACTATTATTTCTAATAAGGAAACATTACACGCTAAAGTCTACGGATTAGATTATTATGAACTCGTTGGAGAATGTGTAGATAAATTAACAAGACAAGCACGTAAAGTTAAGACAAAAGTTACATCTAAGAAAATCAAGAAAAAAGAAGAAGAAAACTTAGACAAGTTAGAAGAATTGGATGAAATTTTAGACGATTAATTAAAAGGTACTCGAAAGAGTATCTTTTTAAGGATTTTAGAAAGTGGCGAGAACGTAAAACAGCGGCCTACTGTACCACTTTTACAGCCTTAAAAAGGTGAAAAATGAAGAAGCTGTATAATCTATCACTTTTAGCCAAAATCACGGTTTAAACGATTCTGGCATCACTTTCTGATATAGTAATTGTTGTAAAATAAAATAAAAGGAGTAAGGAAATATGAAGATTAATTTTAAATACATTGGAGATTTTGATGCACCAAAGATTCAAACATCTGGTGCTGCAGGATTAGACCTATTTAATAATGAAAAAGAGATTAGAATTTTAGAAGAAGGAAAGTCTGTTGTAATTTCAACAGGATTTTATGTAGAAGTTCCTGAAGGATATGTAGGATTGGTATTTGCAAGAAGTTCGTTAGGTTTTAAGTTTAATTGTACACTTGCAAACTCTGTTGGTGTAATTGATTCAGATTATAGAGGAGAAGTAAAGGTAAAGATTCATAATCATTCAGATAAACCTAAGATAATTGAGCCAAATGAGAGGGTTGCTCAAATTGTTGTAGTTCCATGTTTTAATCAATTTACACAGGTTGATGAGTTAAGTGAGACAGATAGAGGAAGTAACGGTTTCGGAAGTACAGGTAAAAAATAAACATGAAGAAATTTTTAGATAATTCATTGTTTAAGATAGTTTTAATGTTGGTATTATTAGCTTTAACAATATCATCATTTCAAAATCAAGATAATGGAATTCAGTATGTATTCTTAGTAATATTTATTTTGTATACAAGTTCGTTGTTATTTACAAATTTCTTTAAAGGTCTTACTTACATCTTAAGTTTAATCGTTTATGAAGTAATTGTTTCAATGTTACTATTACAATTTGAAAGTTTATTAGGTATGACATTACTGGCAACATTTATACCTTTAACTATTTCTTCTATCTTCTTAAATGAAATTATATTAGACCATTTTAAGATAATAAATAAGAGACCTCTTATTATAATTTTAGTAAATCTATTAACAGTATTGTTATTACTTGCTTATGTATATTTTTCTAAGAGCATAAACTCATTGTTATGTATTTTGATATATTTAATTGTAGAGATAATTTTTGTAACAATTTTATTTAATCGAAAAGCGGATTCTAAGTAAAGAGTCCGCCTTTTAAGTTGTATAATAGTAAAGAGGAGAGTCGTACGTATGAAGAATTTTACTAATTTAATTTTATATAGTGACTATAGCGTTAATATCGGTTATGGCACTATTGATGAATATATTAATGTGTGTAAAGAAAAGAATATTAATACATTAGCCTTGACAGATGTTAATTCTATGATGGGTATTTTTAGATTTTTAAATAAATGTAAGGCAAATAATATCAAATCTATAATCGGTGTAACATTAGAAATAGATAAAAATAATGTTACATTATTAGCAAAAAATCTACAAGGTTATCATGAACTATGTAGAATTTTAATGTTATCAACCAAAAATAATTATGAAGAACCGTTTTTAAGAATTGATGATATTAAAGAAACAAGCAATATTGTAGCAATTCTTCATACATTTGAAAAAGAGGTATCAGAAGAGTTTGTTAATCAAATTAAGTTAAAGATTCAAGACACATATTTAGAATATACATTATTATTAGGAAATAGACAACATATTAGACAGAATGTTGTGAGATTATCTGAGTCAACTAATACACCTATAGTTCTCTGTAATCCGACGTTTTATTCTACTCAAGATGATTTTGATATGTGTGAAATGAATATGGCTTTGTCACATAATTATCAAATGTCAGAGACACCTATCACAAGAGGCGGTTTAAGACCTGCTCTTTATAGTAATGAACATTATCTAAAATCAACAGAAGAGGTTTCTGATTATATTGAGAAAAATTATCAAGATGTTAAAAAAGAAATTATCGATTTAGCATTTGAAAACAACAGTAAAATTGTAGATAGTATTGAACAAGTAGAATTAGAATATCAATTAGGTTTAAGACCTATTCCAAATATTCCTGCTCCATATACGGATAATTTATCTTATTTTAAGGCTTTAATTCAAGAAGGTTGGAATAAGATAGTAGTTGGTAAACCTAAACAAATTCAGTTAGAGTGGAAGAAGAGAATTCAAAATGAATTAGAGGTTATTCATTCTAATGACTTTATAGACTACTTCTTAGTTGTAAGAGAATATATTAAATGGTCAGAAGACAATGGTTATCCAACAGGAACAGGAAGAGGTTCTTGTGGTGGTAGTTGTATCGCAAGATTATTAGATATTCATAAAACAGACCCAGTCAGATACGATTTAATGTTTGATAGATTCCTTTCTCCAGGACGTTCAGCAATTGCAAGAATTACATACAATGATAATTCTTTTGAAGAGGTACCAGTATCAACTATTAAAAATATTAATAGTAAAGATAATTATACGTATACAATTCATGTCGGAGATAGTATTGATAATAAAATTGTTACAGATTATAAAATTGTAGATATTGGTGCAGCACCTGACGTAGACACTGACTTTATTCCAAGTGCACGTTCATTAGTATTTAAACATTGTCAAGAAGTTTATGGTGAAAACAATATTACACATATTATTACTAGAATGCCATATAAACCAAGAAATGCATTTAAAGCTATTTGTAGAATTTCAGGAGTAAGTCCACAAGAAGCGAATGCGATTAGTGAGTCATTACCAGATTCAACATCTAAAGACACTTTATTAAATGTACTAGACGAAAAGAATGATGAATATAAAGCTGTGAGACTTCAGTTGAATGGTAAATTATTAGATTTAATGAAGAAAGCTAGTAGACTAGAAGGAAGAACATCTGGAACTGGTGTCCATGCATGTGGTGTATTAATTTCTTCAAAAGAGATATGTGATATTGTCCCAACCGCATATAAGAAAAATCCTCATCAAGATGAAGATGAAAATGAGATTTTCGTAAAAGATGAAAACGAAGTTTATCAGGTATCTATGTTTGAATATCCAGAAGCTGAGTCATTAGGTTTAATTAAAATGGACTTCTTAGGATTAGATACATTATCTCTTATTAATGATACTGTAAAGTTAATAAAACAGTATATGAATGAAGATATTAACATGCAAGATATTATCGATGGAAATCTTGATGATGCTGACACGTATAAAATATTTCAAAAAGGTGAAACAAACGGTATTTTCCAATTCACAGAACAAGGTGTTCAAGAGATGTTAAAGAAAGTACAACCATCTGAATTTGAAGAGTTGCCAGCTATTACAGCTATTTATCGACCAGGACCTATGAGTCTTGGACTTCATGATGATTTTGCTATTCGTAAACACGATGAAAGTAAGAGAATTCCATTTAGTAAAGAATTTATAAATACACCTATTGATGAGTTAACAAAAAATACATTTGGTGCTATTGTATATCAAGAGCAAGTAATGAAGATTGCGCAGGAAGCAGCAGGTTTTACCTCAAAAGAAGCTGATAAGATGCGTAAAGCAATGGGTAAGAAAAAGGTTGAAATTCTAAACATGCTTGAACCTAAGTTTAAAAATGGAATTATTGAAAAGACTCATTGTTCAGAAGATACAATTAATGAATTCTGGTCACAGTTATTAGGCTTTGCGCAGTATGGTTTTAATAAATCGCATGCTGTATCATACGCGCTAAATAGTTATCAATCAGCATATCTAAAAGTACATTATCCTGTAATGTGGTCAACAGCAGCATTACGAATGTATGCAAACAATAACAAAAAATTCCCTAAATATGTTGCAGATGTAGAAGCAATGGGAATTAAGATATTGCCGCCAAACATTAACGAGTCTGATTTATTAATTTCACCAACATCTGATTTAAGTGGTATTACTTATAGTATTTCTAATATTAAGAGTATATCTACAGCAGTTTTAGAATCATTTGTTTTAGAACGTCATAAAAATGGACAATATAAAGATATTACAGATTTTATTAATTGTAATAGAGATAATCTAACAGCAACAACATTAAAAGCATTGGCATGTTCAGGTTGTTTAGATTGTTTTGGAAATACAAGAAAATCTATTTATGAAAACGCTGAAGCATTAATTAAAGGTTTAAGTAAGAAGAAATCTAATGTTGTTAGTATGTTTAGTATGGTTGATGATGTTGATGATGTTGGGGTAAAATTAGATAATAAAGAGTGGCCAATATCTATTAAGATGGCTAATGAAGGTAAAGCATTGGGAACATATTTATCTGGTAACCCATTAGATGGTTTAAAATCACAAGATGGACAAGAAATTATTCAAACTAAACATCTTAAAAATTGTGATACAACACAATATATTACTTTCTTAGATGTCTCTCAGAAAAAGACAAAGTCTGGAAACACTGTAATTATTGGAACAGCTGATAATAAAGCATCAAGAATGGAAATTCGTTTACCATCTAAAATTACAGATAGAATTATGTTAGGTATTGCATTAGATAAATCTAACGGGGACAGAAATGAGGCTTATCGAATTATGAAGTTATCTTCAGATAAGATAGCACAGTTTAATAAGTTGGAACCTCTTGAAAAGCCCGTTAAATTTAAACAAATTTATAAACTTACATATAAGAAGGCTTATAAAGGAAGAGTGATGATAGATAATATTGAACCTGTCATTGTTTCAGAGAATAATCAGATATTACAAGAAATAGTTGTTCCTAAAAATAAAACACAGAATTTAAATCAATTTACAAAACTTCTAGAACAAGAAACAAAACAAGCAAATCTGTCTAATATGAAATTAACCGATATATTAATTAAATATTATTCAGAGAAAGAAAATTGTTGGAAGACAAGAGAAATAAATCAAGTATACGTTTCACCATCTTCCATTCGTCTTATTCAGTAGGAGGTTAGTAATGGCTAAAAAGATTATGAATTTGCCAACAGTTGAAGAGTTGACAAATAAACAAGAAGAAATAAAAGAAGAAGAAATAATTGAAGACATTTCAGAAGAAGACAATAATCAATTAGATATAGAAGATGAGATTGAAGACGATTTTGTTGAAGAACCTATTACTGAAGAATTAATTCAAGAACAGTATGAAGAGGAATATCCTGAACAAGAAATTAAACATGAAGTTCCTCAACATACTGAGTATTCAGAAGAAGAGGAAGCTGAAGCTCTTGAGGAAGTTGTTAAAGAGAGAGAAGCTAAAAAGAAAAAACCTAAAAAACTTAAGAAAGGTATTGTAATAGGTTTAGTTTCCGTTGTGTCAATATTATTACTAATTACAATTGGATATTTTGTTGTTAAAAAGATAACAAGTTCAAACAATACTATCAAACAAGAAGTTCAACAAGAAGTTAAAAAACAAGATTTCGAGAATTTTGAGAGATTAAAATTAACAGCTCCTAATAGAACAGATAACACCGAATCAGAAGATAGTAAAACTGACACAAAATCAGGACAAGATATGGTGTCAGATTATAAATTAGAATATCCTTATGTAGATGTAACACTAAAGGAAGATGCTAACGGTCAGTTTATTTTAATGTATAATAAGAATAACATTCAGGTATTGTGTTATTCACAAGAAAATCAATTCGTTGGTGGAGAATCTAAGCGTGTTGAAATGAGTTGTGAGACAGATGAAGATTTATCTCAAGATAAACCTTTAACTTATTATTTTAAAGAAAGTAACTAAAAAATATGCAAGCATTAATGCCAATTGCAAAGAAATTCGACACAAAACTTAGAAAAATTATCTCAAAACAAAAATACTTTAGTACATTAGAAGAGTTTATTATTTTGTATAATAATAACACAATTGATAAATTAGACCCCATAGCTGAAGAAATCGTAAAGAAGATTAAAAAATATTATTTAAATGTAAAGATTGAGGATAATAAAATTATTATTCGTTCTCCAGATGAGATAACACTTGATTTTACTTATAGTTTATTAAATCAATGGAAAGTTGTTGTATATCTAAAATCACTTATCGATAGATTGATGGAATTAGAATATCCTTATGATACAAAATTGGTATTTCAAACAAATACACCAGGAATTGTTTATATAGAGATGTTAGATGGCGATACTGGAAAATACTTTTTAGAACCAGCACATGATGTTCCTAAACTATTTAATACAAATAAGGAACTAGCTAAAAATTTAATTTTAAATTTGTTATTAAAGGATTATGATGGCGGTTGTTATTTAAACTTTGAAGATGTTGAAGATATAGACTGCTCTTTCTTGTATGAAGTACAGGAGTTTATCCTTCAAAAAATTCTAATCGATAATCATAAAAATGTTCATTTAAAATAGAGAGGTTTACACATTGGTGTGGACCTCTTGTTGTATAATAATTTTTGTAAGAAGGAGTTAGAATTATGTTACCAAAGATTATTTCTTTTAGTGGTGGTATGGCTGCTGGAAAAGACACTTTTGGAAGAGAATATGAAAAATTATGTAAAGAAAGTGGATATAAAGTAGAACATTTAAGCTTTGCCGCACCATTAAAAGATGAATTAAATTGTTTAATTAGAAATATTAAAGGAAATTCAGATGTTAAAGATGTTGCCAAGACGTTTAACGTCAGTTGTATTGATATAATGAAACTAAAGTCAATGATTTTAGAAGAAGATTATTTACATCCTAATTTTACATCTAGAGATAGGACACCAAATGTAAGAAAAATGTTGCAGTTCTGGGGAACTGACGTAAGAAGAAAGCAAGATGATAATTATTGGGTAAATGTTGTTAAGCGACAAATCCAAGATAATTTAAAAAATGATGTGTATAGTTTTATTACTGATGCAAGATTTGTTAATGAATTAGAGATGTTAAATTCTATTGGAGCAACTACAGTATTATTGAATGCACCTCTAGAAGTAAGATTAAAAAGATTATATGATAGAGATAAAATCACTGTTTCAGAAGAGGCGTTAAAACATCCAAGTGAGACAGATTGTTTCTTGTATAAAAATTACACTTATGAAATTGATACAACAAAAAACAATGAATTAGAGTTAGATAATATTTTAGGTGGTGATAGATAATGGGATTTAGTTTATTTGATTTGGAAGATGAAAAATTAGAAAATAAAAAAGTAAAAGTTGTAGGAAATAGTATTCAAGTTTTAGACGAAGAAATTCGTTCACAAATCGACAAGAAGAAATTATCAGCCAGTCTTGTTAGTTCTATTTTAAATTCTCCTGGTGATTGGGTAATGAGTACTTATATTGAACCACTTTGTATTGATGGTTATGTAGATGCTCTTGAACGAGGAACATGGTTTCACAGTATCATGGAAGAGTTCTTTAAATTAGAACCAGAAAACAGAAATTTTAAAAATCTCGCATCAACAGCAATTATTGTAACAAAAGAAAAATATCCACACATGATGGAGAGACAAGATAATAAAGATTGGTTAAATAAAGCAATTCAAGGATATAAGAATACTTGGTTAGATGGAGCCAAAGATGAGAAGGTTGCTAACCTATATTTAATGGGAAAATCTCAGTTAGGACTAGAATTATTTGTAAACGGTACAATTGGAAATGCTAAGAGACAATGCCTAGGTTTTATAGATAAGATTATTGAAGGTAAATATGGATTAATTGTTCAGGACTGGAAGACAGGAGCAAAGATTCATAATTTTAATCCAGATAAGGAACCAAGCGAAAGTAATTCGTTTGATTATTGGAGACAACAGACATTTTACACGATGTTACTAGAACAACTTGGAATGAAAGTTGAAAGTGCATGTTTAGTGTTCCCATGTTCTGAACCACCTCAGATTGTAAATGTTGATTGTCATAGAGAAGATGTAAGAAATAGAGTTATTAGCGATTTCGAAAAAGCAGATAGTATTTTAGAAGAATGTATTGCCAATGACTATACTTTCCCATTTAAAGCTGGTAAGTATAATTCTTGGGCAACTTATTTATGCGGTTTAGGTAGAGCATATCCACCTAAGATTATTACAGATAGATTAAATCAATATGTGGAGATGCAATAATGGCTAAATTATATTTTAAATTTGGAGCTATGAACTGTGGTAAAACGACACTGTTACTTCAGACAGCTCATAATTATGAAGAACAACACATGAGATGTTTAATTGTAAAACCAAGTATTGACACAAAAGGCGAAGACACTATAGTTAGTAGATTAGGAATTTCGAGAAAAGTAGATAAGTTAATTAATAAAGACGATAACATTTTAGAATGGTTCACTTCAACTAATCAACATGCATATTGTTTACTTGTTGATGAGGCTCAATTTTTAACAAAACAACAAATTGATGAATTATATAAAATTGCAGTGTTGAAAGATTGTCCTGTAATTTGCTATGGATTACGAACAGACTTTTTAAATCAAGGTTTTCCTGGAAGTTCAAGATTATTAGAGCTTGCTCACTCGTTACAGGAACTAAAAACTGTATGTCAATGTGGTGCTAAAGCAACATGTAATGTAAGATTAGTAAATGGAATACCTACGACAGAAGGAGACCAAGTTGCAATTGACGGAGAAGACAAAGTAGAATATATTTCTGTGTGCTCTAAGTGCTATTTTGAAATGCTGGGGGAAAGGATGTAATTATGTCAGATAAGTATATTGAGTTATATAAAAAATATCGACCTAAGAAGTGGGAAGACATTATTGGTCAAGAAACAATTGTAACACCAATTAAGAATGCGATTAAATCCAATAAGATTCCAACTGGTTACATCTTTAGTGGATTAGCTGGAACTGGTAAAACAACTCTCGCACTTCTTATTGCTAAAGTGTTAAATTGTCATCAATTAGATGAAAATATGAACCCTATCGAAGATGACATCACAAGAGCTATTGATAATGATTCACTTATCGGTGTAAAACAAATTTCTATGGCCAATGCAACAGTTGAAGATGTTCGTAAGATTATGGCAGAGTCTTTTATATCTCAGCCAATTAAAAAGAAAGTGTTTATCTTAGATGAGTTTCACAACTGTTCTAAAGCAGCCTTCGAGTCTATTTTAACAGACTTAGAGAGTACTAACCAAGATTCATTGTTTATTTGTTGTACAACTGAACCTGATAAAATTCCTAAGTCTATTAAAAGTAGAATGCAACAGTTTTCATTGCGTATTCCTACAGCGAATGAGATTTTAAATGTATTACAAAAGATTGCTACAAAAGAGCCAGAGATTCTAAAGGGAATTAAAGAAAAGAGATTCACAAAAGAAGATTTTATTCATTGTGTACAAAATAGTGGTGGTTCAGTCAGAGACGCAATTAGCAATCTTGAAAATCTAGTAAATGGAGGTATCATTAGTTCATCATACTCAAGACAGTTGTTGGAAAATATTTTAAACGGTAATTTAGTTGAAATTTATAAGACAACAAAAGAAATGTCAGATGCAGGAGCAAACTTCCATACGACATCTGAGACATTGTATAAGTCAATTATAGATTTGATTCTATTGCATTCAAAAGTTGATGTAAGTGATTCATTTTCATGTCAAGATTTTGTCAGTATCTCTAATCCTAATATTTTATTGAAGATGACTGGAGAATTAGAAAAAACATTCCATTCAATTTCAAGTAAGACAATTGATTATCGAATTTTATATGAGATGTGTTATATTAAGATGGCACTATTGTGTAAGGCAGGTAAATGATGAGGGCTGTTACATATTTTTTACTCGTATTTGCCAGTTATACTATAGCAACATTCTTAGCTGTAGGTCCAGAACCAATTAATCATTTATTATTTTCATTATCGTTTTTTGGTTGTGTATATTTATTCTATAAAAAAGATATTACATTTCCAAAATTTAAATTAGACAAAAAAGATTGTTTTATGATTAGTATTGGTATATTAACAATTCTTGTGTGTGATGTATTATTGATATATATACTACCAAAACCAATGGAAGAGCAACATGTAAAAGTGATGATTCAAAATTATGGATTATTTGGAGTATTTTTGGCATGTATTGTTGCCCCATTTGTTGAAGAGTTTATTTTTAGATATATACCTCAAAATGATAAAGCAACTATTGTAGCATCTGTTATAATATTTGGATTAATGCATGCACAGATAAGTAAAGATTTATACACATCGTTTTATCCTGCAATAGTAACAATGATAAATGGTGTAGTGTTTTATATATTTTATAAGAAAACAAACAACTTGTATGTATCAGTTTCAATACATGCAATAGTAAATTTCATAGCATTAGGACTTTAATATAAGAAGTCCTTTTTAATTTCATGAATAGAAGGGAAGTAACATAATGTACTATAGTGATTATAGAAGTCATGATACAGCAGATGGAGAAGGTGTTAGAGTAAGTTTATATGTTTCGGGTTGTTCATTAGCATGTAAAGGTTGTTTTAATACAGAAGCATGGTCATTGACTTATGGAGATAAATTTACAGAAGATGTTTTAGATGAATTAATTAAAGACTGTAAGAAGCCTTATATTAAAGGTCTGTCTCTTCTCGGTGGCGACCCTATGGAAAAAGAAAACCAAGAAGAGGTTTTAAATATTATAAAGAAATTTAGACAAGAGTTTCAAGATTCTAAAGATATATGGGTATGGACTGGAAGAAGAATAGAAGACTTATTAAATGATAAATATAGAGATAATACAGAATATACCAAAGAGATATTGTGTAATATTGATTATTTAATTGATAGTCCATTTATTTTAGAAAAAAGAAACTTAATGTTGAAGTATGCAGGTTCCGAAAATCAGAGAAGAATTGATTTAAGGAATATTCATACTATAGAAGAATTAAGTTCTATTGATGATTGGAATGAACTAGATTGTGAGGTGAAGTAAAAGTCCTAATAATTCCAAATCATTTTAAATAGAAAAATCACTAATTGATAGACACAGCAGAATTTGTGTTTGTTAAATTAAATTTAGGAGGGACATTAAAAGTGATTAAAGTTGTAAAAAGAAATGGTAATGTAGTTGAATTTTTACCAGAAAAATTAAATTCAGCAATTGAAAAGGCAAATATGCAAGTTGCCAAAGAGAATCGTTTAACAGAAGAAGAAATCGCAGAATTGGTTGATTCAGTAGTTAAGCGTATTCCAGAAGATACTGAAATTTCAGTAGAAGATATTCAAGATATGGTAGAGGAAGAACTCTACGACAATGCTAGTTTTGCATTAACAAAAGCATATTCCAACTACAGATTCTTAAAAGGTAAGTTAAGAGATTCAAGATTTAATGAGTTAGAAAAATCAGCATTAGCATTGTTTGAACAAAAAGAGACTGATGCAAGTAATGAAAATGCAAATAAGAATGCAAAACTATTAAGTACACAAAGAGACCTTGTTGCAGGTGAAATGAGTAGATACTTAGTTAATAAGTACATTTTACCTAAAGATGTTCAAGAAGCTCATCAAAAAGGAATTATTCATGTACATGATTTAGATTATCGTGCACAAGGAATGACGAACTGTGGATTAGCAAACTTAGAGGATATTTTTGAAAATGGAACAGTTTTAAATGGAACTAAGATTTATCCACCTAAGTCATTTAGCACCGCAGCAACTGTGTGTTCGCAAATTTCGATGGCGATAAGTGCGTCCCAATTTGGAGGTCAAAGTATCACGTTGACACATCTAGCACCATTTGTTGATGTTTCAAGAAAGAAGATTCGTCATAGATTAATGGACGAGTTTACAGAACAGGGTGTAGAAGTAACAACAAAACAATTAAATGAAATTGTTGAGAAACAAGTAAGACAAGAGGTTAAAGATGGTATTCAAACAATTAATCATCAAATTGTTACAATGGCATCAGCTAACGGTTAAGTATTGGCCGTTATAAAACAATCTTAACCCTATCACAAAAGGGGTGTGCGTCTAAGACGCGCTAACGGTAGTAGATAAATAAGATTGGGAGAATGGACTACAGGAACTCTCCCCACAGACCATAAGACGAATAATCTACGTAAGAGAGCCTAAGCCTGAAATATCGGCAAGATAAAGGTAATACCGTGCAACGCTATTGAATTATGATAGCGAATGTGTAACGACTATCTGTGATGAGTGTAGCAGAGTAGGATAGGTGTTGTGCTATCCGAAAGAGATTGCCTATCGTGTAAACGATCGGAAAAGTTAGTCTGTGCATGTAGAAATACATGATGGCGATGCAATCGCCATTTATCACCATCTTTATGTATCTAAACGAAGCAAAAGATGAACAAACTAAAAAAGATTTAGCATTAATTATTGAAGAGATGTTAAAGCAGAGAATTAAAGGTTTACCAAATGAGCATGGAGTATTGTGTTCACCAGTATTCCCTAAGTTAATTTATGCTATTGACAGTTCTAATTGTGATGAAACAAGACCATATTGGTACCTAACAAAACTAGCTGCAGAATGTACATCAAAGCGAATGGTACCAGATTACATTTCAGAAAAAGAAATGTTTAAGAATAAAGAAGGACATTGCTTTCCTTCGATGGGTAAGTGAAATACTACAGCCCATCTAAAATCGGGTGAACCCTCGTCAAGGGGTGTCAGTATAAATATTATACTGGCTAACGGTTAGGTCTGACACGACCAAGTTCGTGCGACAGATGAGACCGTGCTACTTTAGGTAAATAACAACCTAAAAAGTGTATCGACTAGCCGTGATGAATGTAGCGGCGGATAAATTCCTTAATGTAGGACTAGAGATAAACACTAGTCCGAAGAGTCCGACTGTATATTTTATACAGATGATATAGTCAGTACCTATAGCGATATAGGATATATACGTGTAGAAGTTTTTTAAGTCCTTGGTATGACGGTAATGGAGAATTCCACGCGTACGGACGTTTCAATGTGGGCGTGGTAACACTTAACTTAGCCTATGTTGCACTAGAAGCCAATGAAGATATGAATAAATTCTGGAGTCTTCTTGATAAATATGCAGATTTGTGCTTTAAGGCTCACATGACATTTGTTAAGAGATTAGATAAAACAAAAGCAAGTGTTGCACCAATTCTATGGCAACATGGTGTTTATGCAAGATTAAATCCTAATGATACATTAGATAAGATTATGTATGATGGATATGCAACAATTTCGTTAGGTTATGCCGGTTTATACGAAACAGTACAAGCGTTGATTCATCAGTCACACACAACAGATGATGGTAGAGAACTTGCACTTCAAATTATGAATAAGTTAAATGCTTATTGTGAGAAGTGGAAGAAAGAGACAAATTTAGGATTCTCTGTTTATGGAACTCCTATGGAATCAGGTACTTATAAGTTTGCGAAGGCACTTCAAAGAGATTTTGATGTTATGCCAGAAGTAAATGAACATGACTACATTACAAACAGTTATCATGTTAATGTACGTGAAGAGATTGATGCGTTTAGTAAACTTGCTAAAGAGTCAGAATTCCAAGAGTTGTCATCTGGTGGTTCCATTTCATACATCGAAATTCCGAACATGGAAAAGAACATACCTGCATTATTAGAAGTTATTAAGTTCATTTACGACAATAATATGTATGCAGAGTGCAACACAAGAACAGATGTATGTTCAACATGTGGATTCCATGGAGAAATGGAAATGGTTAAGCAAGAAGATGGAACCTATGTATGGAGATGTCCTAACTGTGGTGAGACAAATATTGATAATCTGTCAATTATCAGAAGAATTTGCGGGTATTTAGGTCGTATTAGTAATGGTGTAAACCAAGGACGTCTTGGAGATATTCATGATAGAGTATTCCACTTATAAAAATTAGAGTAGGTTAAGAGCCTACTCTTTTTAGTTGTATAATTTGATATAAATAAAAAGAAAGGAAATATAATAATGTCAAAACATTTTAATGGAACAAAATTCACAAAATGTACAGCGAAGACAAGAGAGTCTTGTCCATACGGAACAGAATTACATATTGAAGATAATTTATCTCCAGAAGAAGAAAATCGAATTGTTGATAATTATGGAGTAGCAAAATATACAGCTGAAGAATATTTTGAAAAACGAATTACAAGGACAATGTCTGGTAGATATTTATTAAAGAATTATAATGTAGAATCAAACTATCAAGATAGATTAACAGAAAAAGGATTTTTAAAATATATTGGAATTGAATTAGAAGGTACTCAGGTAAGTAAGGCTGGAGAATTCTATACAATCATGACATTAGCTAATGATGAATTAAATGATGAACCTATTGGAACTCAAGAAGAACTAATTAATTCAAGAAAACTATTTGTTATGAAAGATAATAGAGTATCTCCTGAGATAGAACAACATCTACAGTCTTATATTGAAGCAACTGGGATTAAAGTATCAGATGATAAATATTTACAGGCTAAAGATTGTAAACTTATTATGGAAGACAAGAATAATCTGTATATATGGCCTGATGATAATTTTAGTGCAGATGTAATTAAAATTAGAAAAAACAAAAACAAAGAAAAGAGCTTTGTGTCATCTTATGAAGTAAAGACTTTGTGTAATTCTAGTAAAGCTGCGCAAGGAAGTACCAAAGAAATATATTATGATGGTAACGGTGTTGTAAGTGATATAGAATCTGGAGAAATTTTATCGGATGATTACGATGTTCTTGCACAAGGTTATCACGATTATCGAATTGAAAATTATAATGGTGTAACAGATTTAATATCTGATTATGACCGTAGAACAGTACGAATGCCAGGAAGTAAAAATATTGTATTTATTGATAAGGATGGTAAACCTGACATTATTTCATGTAGCATGAATTCTTCTTCAGCCAAGAGATTGATAGAATCAGGAAAGTATATTGGTGACTTGAGAATTCACGCTAATAAAAACAGTAAAAACGTAACTGCTAAAGAGGTTGATTATTTCTTAAACAGTAAAGTTGATTATGGAAGAGTATTTAAAGATGGAAAGCCTAAAACTGAGTTTACTTTAAATGATGTAATTCAAGTAAAAGGCAATCGTAAATCAACATCATCTGGAGTTGGTGTATGGTTAGGAGAAACGAGTAATGGCAGTAGAGAATATGATATGATAATTGGTAATTTCAGAAAGAGATTATCTGTTCAAGAATTCTCTGACTTACAAAAAGGCGGAACAATTAAAATAACAGATTTTAGATATTGTCCTGTCACTTGTTCAGTTCAAATTAAAGATGTTTCTTAAAGGTACTCGAAAGAGTATCTTTTTTAAGATTTTAAGAAAAGGCGAGAACGTTTTCGATAGTGCTACTGTACCACTTTTACAGCCGCAAAAAGGTGAAAAATGAAGAGGCTGTATAATCTATCAGTTTTAGCGAAAACGGTGGCGAGAATACATTTAGCGACACTTTTAAAGTTGTATAATATATATGTGAAAGAGAAAGGAAATATAGATAATGTTACCTAAGATTATTGCCTTTAATGGTCCAATGGCATCAGGGAAAGATACTTATTCTAATTATTATGGAAGTATTCTAACTAGAAAAGGAATCAAGTGGAGTAAATATGGGCTCGGTACACCTCCTAAGAGAGAAGTGGATTTTATTTTAAATCAAATTAAAGATGGGAAAACAAAATCATATATATGTAATGAATTATTAAAGTTAGAATATTTTAATAAAGAAGACTTTGATAAGATGTATGACATGTGTTTTGAATTAGTAGGAAAAGACCCATCATTAACAGCTTTTAATAGAACACCAGAAATTAGAAAGATACTTCAGTATTGGAGTACAGATGTAAGAAGAAAATACAATCAGAGATATTGGTTAGACATTGCATTAAAAGAAATTAAGAAGATGTCTGAAGAATATTTTATTATTACAGACCCAAGATTCGTTTTAGAATTTGATGAATTAAAGAAACTAGGTGGTTTCAATGTATTCTTAAAGGTTTCTAAGGAAGAACAAATGAGACGAATTATGAAGAGAGATGGTTTTATTCCATCAGAAGAGACATTAAACCACCCAAGTGAGTTAGAGTGCTTAAAATATGATAAATACGATTTAATTATTGATACAGAAAAAGAAACGGTAGAAGTATTGGATAGGTACTTTCAATGAGAATTGGTAATTTATTCTATGAAGAAAAAGAAGATGGAACATTTGATATAGGTTTTATTGACGAAAATGTTCCAGTATTTAATCATCAAACCTATAAACTTACATGTCATCTTGATAAAAAGAATTATCAAAAATTTAAGAAGAAAGTTGGTTCTTTAGATAATATTGTGAAATTATTTTCAGACAGATTCCATGTTAATGAATTCAACAATTTTTGTAATAAGTATGAAATAAAATATACACATAAAGTGAGAATAGGAGATTAAGATATTATGCAAATTAAATTATTAAATTATGGATTAGAAAACATGCCTAGAAGAGCACATGCTAATGACGCTGGTGCAGATGTTTACGCACTAGAAGACATTACTTTATTTGAACATGAAACAAAGTCAATTGGTTTAGGTTTTGGAATTGAACTTCCTGCAGGTTTTATGGCAATTTTTATGCCTCGTTCAGGAATGAGTAGTAAGGGAATTGGAGCACATTTACCACCAGTTGATAGTTCATATACTGGAGAAGTTCATGCTGTACTATGTAATTCAACAAATGTTCCATATCGAATTAAGAAGGGTGATAGAATCGCTCAAATGGTTATTGTGCCTATTGTAACACCAACATTTACGTTAGATGAGTTAGATAAACGTGGAGACAATGGTTTCGGAAGCACAGGTGCATAAGTTATGGAGTTAATAAAGAAATATACAGACTATTCAGAAATGGTGCGAGATGCTGTTTTAAATGGTTCTCCTAAATGTTCTACACATAGTTTAGGTTTTACACATTTCAGTATAAAATTAGGAAAAGAATTACAAGGTAAGCTTGTATATCCAACAACAAGATTAGGATTAAAGACCTATTTATCTTATGTATTGGCCGAAGCAGCGTGGTATATGGCAAAATCTAGAACTGTCGAATTTATCGGTAAATATGGACCTATTTGGTATAAAATGGTAGATGAAAATGGACTTGTTAATTCTAATTATGGTTATCAAATTTCTAAGAATAATGATTTAAAGAATACAATTTTGATTCCTGGTAAGACTTACACATTTAATATTGCTAGTAAAGATAATTATTTATGTATGTCAGATACTGTATGTAATAATATGATTACACTTAAAGTAAAAGAAGGTTATGCGATCGATATTGAGTCAACAGCTCGTTCTATTGATTTACTTTATGGTTTCCCTATGGACAATATTACATTGCAAGCATTTGTATATTGGTTATTAGATAAACAAGGAAGTGTTGGTTACATTGATAATCTTTCATTTAAGATGATTGATGCCCATGTGTATATGAATATGTTTGATAAATTAGATTTAAATGCAACATCTAGTTGGAGTGCAATCGATTATAATGATACACCATATAAGCATGTTGATTTAGATAATTATACAAACATTGATTATAAAGAATACGCAAAAGAAATTCATAAAGAAGAGGTTGTAGTTTATCCTGGAGAGTTTCCTGAGTTGACTAAGCATGAAGTATTTACAACAATTAATTATGACAGATTTATGAAAGATACTGAATCGAGAAAAATCTTCACAACATTATATACAGGTGATGACAAAAATAATCGTTTGTATGGATTAAATTATTATACTAATATTGCTGGTAATAACTATAAAATTAAAATCACGTCAACAGAATTCGACCTGTAAAATGAATCAAATGTGATACAATATTTGGTTCACTTATATAGGCTTATGAGTGGTTAAAGTTGTATAATATAAATAGAGATAAAGCTAAAGAGGAGAACAAATAAATGGCTAGAAAAAAGAATGTAGAAGTTACAGAATCAAACAGAGGAAAACTATCAACAGCACTAGTTAACATTCAAGAAAAGTTAAATAGTAAGTACGGACTCAAAGTCGGTTTAATGGAAGACTTTGATATGGACATTAGATATTTAAGTACTGGTTCAATGGTGTTGAACTCATTACTTGGTGGTGGAGTAGCAGTTGGTCGTATTATTGAATTTTACGGAACAGCATCTTCAGGAAAAACAAGTATGGCATTATCAACTATTGCAGAAGCACAGAAAAATGGACTAACATGTGCGTTCATTGACGTAGAACACGCATTCGCTAAAAATTATGCACGACGTATTGGTGTTGATACAGATAAATTGATTTATTCTAAACCTTATATTGCAGAAGAGGTGTTTAGTTTAGCGGTTGATTTAGCAAGTTCAGATGAAGTAGATTTAATCGTAATTGACTCTGTAAGTGCTATGGCAGCAACAGCATATTCAGATGATGATAAGGAAATTACAAAAGAACAAATGGGTATCATTGCTCAGTCTATGTCTAAGGGACTTAAGAAGTTAACACCGGCATGTGAAGAACATGATTGTACGTGTATTTTCATTAACCAGGTGAGAGATAAGACAGGGGTAGTATTTGGTCCAACCGAAACAACTAGTGGGGGCCGCTCACTTGAATTTTATGCTTCTCAACGCGTTCGTATTAATCGTACTAAGATTATTAAGGGTGCTGATGATGAAGCAATTGGAACAGAAGTTAAAATGGAAATTAAGAAGAATAAGACAGCTGCACCATTTGGTGTTGGTGAAACTGTATTATCATTCGATAGTGGAATCGACAAGGTTGGTGAAATTTACGTACTTGGTGTTAAGTACAAATTAATCAGAAAAGTTGGACAAAGATTCTATGTTAACATCCCAGTAGAAGAGTTAACGAGAGAAGAACAGACAATGTTATCTAATTATCCTATCGAAGATAATTTTATTAAGATTGCAACATACGAACAGAAGACAAAGGATGCCATCGCGGAAGATGAAAATCTATTTAATGTTTTATCAAATCGTGTTGTAGAAATCTTAATGGCTAAGCAGAATGAACTCGCTGTTAGAAATAAGAATGATGTAGTTGAATTAGAAGGAGAAGAAGACTAATTACAGTCTTCTTTTTTGAGTTAATACCTTACAATAAAGATTGTTGTTGTATAATAACATTATAAGAATAAGGAGTTTAATATTCATGAGTTTAAAGACAGAATTATTAAATTTAATGAATCGTATGTATAATAGAGATATTGACATTACAGTTCGTAAAATTAGAGATAAAGTAGAAGATTATAAAAAACTTAATGACAGTGAATTATTATCTATTTTTAATCAAGAAAGAGAAAAAGAAAATAAAGATAAGGTTGTAATTTTCGCATTAATTACAATTGCTATTGAGAGAACATTGAAGATGTCACCGTATGATGTACAAATAAAAGGTGGATTAGTGTTAGCAGATGGGAATATTGCTGAAATGAAGACAGGTGAAGGAAAAACTTTAACTTCATTATACCCAATTATTTATCATGCATGTTATGGACAAGTTTGTGCCATAACAGTAAACGAATATCTTGCAGAGCGAGATGAATCGTATCTATCTCCAGTATATAGATTTTTTGGTTTAAAATCAGCATTTAATCGTCAACAATCATCACAGTTTATTAAGAGTCAAATTTATTCTGAAAACGATATTGTATATGGAATTGAGAGCACATTTGTATTTGATTGGTTAAGAGACCAAATGGTTTCATCTAAAGAAGAAAAGGTTATCAAGAAGCCTTTCTATTTTGCTAATATTGATGAAGTTGACAGCGTCTTAATTGATAATGGTAGAACACCTTGTATTATTGGCGGTCAGTCAGATAAAGATGAGTTTAATATTTTAAGAGTGGATAGTGCCGTAAAGAAATTAAAACAAGGTGAAGACTTTACTGTTGATACAAAAACAAGAAGCGTATTGTTAACAGATAAAGGTATTTCAAAACTTGAAGAATCTTTAAATATTGAAAGATTATATGATAAAGATAATATTTATTTAGAACACTTAGTTCACCAGTCGTTAATTGCGAATTATGTGTTTAAGTTAGATGTGGACTATGCAATAAAAGATTATGGGCAAGGTCTACAATTAGTTATTATTGACCAAAGTACAGGTCGTATTATGCCAGATAGACGTTTCAATCAAGGTTTACATCAAGCATTAGAAGCAAAGCATCATGATATGGTTGATATTCATAGTGAGACAATTACGATCGCATCTATCACACTTCAGAATTTCTTTAGAATGTTTGATAAATTAGCGGGTATGACAGGTACAGCAATTGAAGAGTCTGATGAATTTATGGAAGTTTATGGTTTAAAAGTTGTACCAATTGAAACAAATAAACCTGTAATTAGAATTGATAATGTCCCAGAGTTATATAAAACAAAGGAAGAAAAATGGAATAGAGTATTAGAATTAATTAAAGAATACAATGATAAACAGTATCCTATTCTTGTTGGTACAACATCTGTACATGATAGCGAAGTTGTTAGTGATATTTTAAACCGTAATCACATTAAGCATGTTGTATTAAATGCAAAACAAGACGCAAGAGAAGCAGAAATTGTAGCACAAGCAGGTAAGTTAGGGAACATCACAATAGCCACAAATATGGCTGGCCGTGGTACTGATATTATTCTTGAAAATAAAGACCATCCTTTAGTTGTTATTCAAACAGAATTAAATGAAAATGGAAGAATTGACAGACAGTTAAGAGGCAGAAGTGGTAGACAAGGCGATAAAGGTATTACTTATGCAATTATTAGTGCAGAAGATAGTATTTTCGCAAGAAGTTCACTAACAGATGTTTTAAAGAGAATTGTTTCAAAACAAAATATTACATCTAAAACAACATTAAGATTAATTAAGGAACTTCAAACAGAGTTATCTGGACAAGCTTCAGTATCAAGACAAAATGCTTTAAAATATGATGATGTTATTAGAGAACAGAGAAATAAATTTTATCAATCACGAGATAATGTTTTAGGTATTGAAACATTAGAAGAGTTAAATAAGTGTTTTGAAAAGTTAGGAATTAAATTTATTGAAAAAGATGTTCCTGAATTAGTTAAGTTTAACGTTCGTAAACAATTATTGTTACAATCTATGGATAGATGTTGGGTAGAACATTTAGATAAGTTAGAGTCTTTAAAGAATGGTATTGGTTGGAGAGCTAAATCAGGAAATAATCCTATTTTGATTTATCAAGAAGAGGCACAAATATTGTATGATAATTTCTTAGATGAGATTGGAAATATGATTAGAGAGGTTGCAGAGGTACAATAAAAATGAAGTGGTTAAAAACAAAGAGAGTCAGAAATAGAATATTGTTTACGTTATTTATTATTCTATTATTTGAAATTGGTACATTTATTCCTTTACCTTATGTTGAACATATACAATCACAATCAGAGTTTGGTTCGTTATTAAATTTAGTATCAGGTGGTGCACTCAGCAGATTTGGTTTATTTGCATTAGGTTGTAGCCCGTTCATTAGTGCAAGCATCGTAACACAGTTATGGACAATAGGTTTTCCTTCATGGGAAAGACTTGCAAAGCAAGGTAAAGAAGGACAGTCTATTATTTATAGAAGAACACAAATTATTGCTTTATTCTTGGCTGTACTACAATCCTATGGAATTATTGTTAGTAAAACAGTTCAATCTCAATTAGGACTCAACATTACAACAAATAATATTTATCAAACTGTTTATTTAATTATGTTAACTGTCGTTGGTACATTAGTTGTTTCTTATTTATGTAGTAGAATTAATGAAAAAGGTATTGGACAAGGTCAGTCTGTTATTATCGTAGTTGGTATTTTAGGTAATATTCCAAGTATTGTTATGAACTTTATTAATGCATATAATTATTATGTTTCAATTAATGATGTTACATTATATTGGAAGCAATTTGCGGTTGTAATTAGTGTACTGTTGTTAGTAATTGTTTTATGTGTTATCGCTAATAAAAAGGTATTTAAACTACCAATTCATAGTGAAAACAATTCTCATTATATAGAAGCTCATTATTTCCCTATTAAATTATTAGCAAGTTCTGTAATGCCCGTAATTTTTGCAAGTATGATTATGTCAGTCTTAAAAATTATTAGTGATTTTAAAAATTTAAACTGGACATGGACATCTTACACAACTAAAAAAGGTTTTGTTGTATATATTCTCGTAATATTATTAATGACATTTATTTATAATTCAGTAGAAGTAAATGGAGATACACTTCAAGAAGATTTAACAAAAGGTTCTATGTATTTAATTGGCGTACGACCTACTCAATCATCAAAAGTAATTAAACAAAAATTATTCAGAATTAATCTAATTGGAGCACCAACACTTGCATTAATTGCAGGATTGTCTTTGGCAGTCAATGTCTTTACACCAATTAAGCTAGGTTCATCTATTAATGGTTTATCTGTACTGATTCTTGTTGGTGTATTACAAGAGGTGATTTATCAAATTAACGGATTAACGCAGAAGACAAGCTATAAGGAGTTATTTTAATGATTAGACATATTTTAATTATTTTAACATGTATAGTTAGTATTTTACTTATTGGAATTATCTTTTTTCAATCTCCAAGACAAGAAAGTTTAAGTAACGCGTTTAATGGTGAAAAGGTTTATGTCAGTTCATTAAATAAAACATTAATTAGAATGACATATTTACTAACTTTAATACTAGTATCATTGTTGGTAATACTAAAACTGATATAATATATATACATAAGAAGGTTGGTGTTGCATCAATCTTCTTAATTGTATAATGAGGAGAGTCAAAAATCAATGAAAAATAAATTAAGAAAAATTTTAATTGTGATATTATGTATTGTATTTATTTGTTCAACAAGTTTTATTTTATATAAGACATATACAAGTTGGAAAAACGTACAAGAAGTTAATAAAGTAAAAGAAGTTGTAAATAATATTGTAGAAGATTCTAATGTTACTAGAACAGAACGAGATTATGTTAATGACGGTATTAATGTTGTAAAAAAGATTAATGAAGAATATAACACAGATAAGTTTAGCGCTTATTTAGTTGTTGGTAACAATATGATAACAGAACCAGTTGTTCATGCAACACAACCAGATGAATATTTACGAACAGATATACATGGAAATTACAACATTGCAGGAACAATTAAGATGTATCATCTAAATAAGACTTATGAAGATGACGTTATATCTTTATATGGACATTCAATGTTAGATAATACAAGATTTGGATATTTAGTTTCTCATGAAGATAATATGCAAGACGATAATATGGAAACAGCTAAATTATATACAAACAAAGGTTTATATGAATATAAGTTAGTAGATATGAGAGTTGTTGATAATGAAAAATATTTCTTTCCAGAGAAACTTTTTACAATTGAAGGATTAAAACAGGTACAGTCTGTTCCAACAATTAAGTTAATCAAAAATGGAGAAATCAAAGACGGACATAAATATTTAACACTATTAACATGTCACGGACCAGTCACAGAAAGAAGTATTGTTACTTACGAATTAATTAAGATTAATGGGAAGGACGTAAATTAATGAAGATTATCAGAAAACTTATTACATTAATATTGTTGGTTGTTCTTGGTTACTCAACTTTTGAATTGTATAAGATATATAAAACAAATCGAGATGAGTATGAAGCGTTGAAAGAAATTAATGAAATTGCAACACCTAAAGATTCTCATAAAGACATTACTGGTGAAGATATTATTAAGATGAAAGAAATCAACCAAGATGTTGTTGGTTACTTAAAATTTGATACTGAATTAATTGCTGAACCAATCGTTCAAACAACAGATAATTCATATTATTTATATTATGACATTAATCATAATTACAATGATTTTGGAACAGTCTTCATGGATTATAGAAACACCTTAGAAGACACAAATATGATTATGTATGGACATGCAGGTATTTATGCAGGAACACAGAAATTCTCTAACCTGAATACACTTTTAGGAAATGATGAAGAATACAAAAAGAATTCGTACTTTAATTTTTATACTCAAGATGAGGTTAGACGCTATCAAATAAGTTATATTGTAAAAAATAATAACTCAGAGATTTTTAATCATCAGATTAGAAATTTTGATACAGAAGATGAGTTTAATAAATGGATTAGTTTTGCAAAAGAAAACGATTCTATAACAAGTTTAAATGAGATTAAGTATGGAGATAAATTCATCACATTACAGACATGTATTCATGGTGGTGGTGATGACAAGGTTATTGTAATTGCTAAAGAAATAAGTAGAAAGAGATATTAAAAATCATGATTTTTTACATTGGTTCACAAGAGTGGGAATTGAAATTTGTAACACAGGAAGAAATGAACAGAGAATGGGAAACAAAGTTTGAGCCTTTTATCGATGGTGAGTTTCTTCTTGGATTAACAATAGCAACAACATCAACTATTTTAATTAACAAAGACTTTCCTAGACGAATGTCTAATGTATTTAAACATGAATTAATGCATGCATGTATAGCTTCTTATCAGTTATCAAAAAGTGATGATGCAAACAAGAAATGTTACACGGAAGAAGATATTTGTAATTTTATGGAATTGTGTGGAGATGAGTATTGTAGGTTAGTGAGAGAATTTAAACCAATTATTGAGGAGGAAAAGAATGCCATTCAAGTCAAAGAAAATAGAACAACATCAACAAGAAGAAAATAAAGATGATATTATTTCAGAAACAACTGAAGAAAATCAACAACAAGAAATTAAATATATAACAACAAACACTTTTCCTGATTTATCTAAGAAGTATTTAAATGCAATTACAAAGTTTTTGAAAGATAAAAATAGAAGATATTTTGGTTCACCTGGAAGTGGTTTATATAATCAGCTTATTGACCCAAAATATAAAGAAATGGGAATTAATAAAAAATTAGTTGAATTAGGTGCAAAAGGTGAAGAGTTAACATCTGTTGTATTAAGAAAGTGGATAAAAGACAAACCTTCTGTGATTCTTATTGATTCTATTCATTTACCTCTTGGTGAAGAATCCGATGAAGGTGGATTAGACGAAGAAGAAGGTTCTGTAAATACACTTGGTGACACCGACCATTTACTAATTATTGGTGATAATTTAATTATTATTGACAGTAAGAATTGGAAAGAAAAGGCAGGTTATTCAATCGGAGAAGAAGGACAAGTTTTAAGAAGCAAAAATGAGTTTAGTGGAAATAGACCTCATATCGCTCAGTCTAAGTATCTTTGGAAGAAGTTTTATACTGGTATTGATGTAAATGTTCATGCTTATGTATGTATAGCTAATCCTAATTCATTCATTATTAGAGATAATTTATGGTGGAAACAAGGTTGGAAAAATTACAAGTTGGTAAATCAGGAAACGTTAGTTTATTTCCTTGATAAAATATGGAATGAAGACAACTTAAAGAATATTGATTATATTCATGTTGATGTTGTCGCTAAAGCTGTTCAAGGGATTCAACAACCTTATAATAAATATAAAGCTGAATTTCCAACTTTTTATAAATTATTAAATAAGTAAAAAGACTCATATAAGAGTCTTTTTCTTGATATATAACATATAAAAAGAAAGGAGAAATCTTATAATGAGTAAAAAATATCATATTACATTTGAAGGAAAGATTAATGAATGTCATGCTCAAAATGGAAAATGTCCGTATCGAACTGAAGAACATTTTGAGTCTATTGAAAAAGCTCAGGAATGCATGGAGAGACTGATTCATCGTGCATCTAAACAAAATACATCTGTTGATTTAGTAAAACATAATTATTCAGATGATATTTTCAGAGCTAAGAATGTAGATAGAAACTTACCATTTTATCGAGGTGAATTAAATAAGATAATCAAAAAAGATTTTGAAAAATGGTATAAAAATAAGGTTCAAGAAATGCAATCTAAACATGTGGGACAAATTCCTTCTAAAGAAAAAATGTTAGAAGATTTTAAGAAAACCAATCCTTCCTACAAGAGAGCTGAGTCTAGATTAAATCAGTTAGAGAGTAACATTAATAGTTTATTATCTCAGAGAGTTCAGGCAATAGATTTTGCAGATAAATTTGATGAAGACATAGTAGACTACTCGTTTAGTAATGCTTCTTGTTCAGCTTATTTTGTTGTAAACAAGACAAGATTAAATGATGTGAGAGAATATTTATTATCCAAGAATTTTAAGATAGATGAAAGAAGATTTTTAGAATATACTAAAGGAGATAATTTCTTAATTAGATTTAGCGACCATCATCCAAAAGAATATTTAAAAAGAAAAGAAGAGAATGGAGAATTATTTAGTTACACTAATGCTTCAATGTGTGTAATGTATCGTGATGAAGAATTACCTGGAAAAGCAACAAGAAATTTACAGAAGTACCTGGACACATGTAGATGGTAGAATTAAAGAGAGGAATATTTTATGATAAGAGATGAGAATGATGTAGTTTTGAATAAAGAAGAAAAGAAAGATAACGATTTTGTTTTGTATCTATTTTTTGGTATTGTTGGTTTAGTATTATTGCCATCTATCATAATTGGATATTTATTATTCTTTATTCTTTTTAGAACATTACATTATAAAAATAGTTTTAATATTCCTGTAATAATTATTCCTTCTATAGTTATTTTAAGTATTGTGTTTATTTTTATTCCAGATTCATTAGTATGGAAATATATTTATGTAACGTTAATTGTTGGACCAATTATTGGAATTATTCTATGTATCTCTCAGTCAATTAAATTAAAGAAACATCCTGAGATTAAATTGCAGATAGGACCTTATTATAATTTTAAGTATAATGAGAATATTTTTGACAAACTAAAGAGAGATAAATTAAAAGAAGAATTATCTGAAGGTGAGTTAAATTCATCAGAAGCAATTCCTCTTGGTATGTTGATTGAACCTGTTGAGTTACAGAATGAAAAACAATATGACAATATAGAACCTGTTTATATGTATTATGACGATGCTTATAAGGGCACATTTGTATCTGGAACAACTGGTTCAGGTAAATCTGTTACACTGTTACAAATGATGGAAAATACTGCTCAAGTCGGTTATCCATTAATTGTCATCGACTTCAAGAAAGGTCAAAATATTTCATATCATTTATCAAGAATGGCTAAAAAGTATAATAGAAAATTTTATCATTTTGTAAATGGTACAAGTACTGGTGAATTAGCTCAGTATCAGGCATCTTATGACCCATTGGCGGCAAAAGAAGGACAAACTGACTTAATATTAGGAATGAGAACATGGGACGCCGCTTCAGAAGTTTATAAAAACAGACAGATTAGTTTACTTCAGTGTATTTTCTTTTTATTAAACAACTTAAATGAAAAAGATGTCCCAAATTTTCCATGGAATGAAGGTGGAATATCTCAATTTGTAGAAGCTTTGAAAATATCTAATTTATTTGATTTGATTCAAGCTTATGCAAGAAAGATTGACCCTTCTAACCCTAATCGGGAGATGGAGTTAAAGTTAAAGAGTTTACAAGAAGTGTATAATGATTTAATGGCTCCTAAAAGTATTTTAAAAGAACAATTAGACGGCTTATCAGTAACAATGAAAAATTTAACTATGAGTTCTTATAGTAATAGTTTATATAAAGGCTCTCACGGTGATAACCATATTGATTTATCTAAGATGTGTATGGATGAAGACGGACCTATCATTTTATTCCAGTTTTCTCCTAACGCTGAGCCAGAATTTGCAAAATATATGGGTAGTATTATTGTATCAGATATTAAGAGAGCGTTTGGGCATAAAGAGGTTTTAGATAACAAGTTGCCATGTGGTATCTTTATGGACGAGTTTCAAACAATCGATATTGATTTGATTGCTGACATTGTTGCAAAGGTTCGTTCTGCAAAAGGTTTCCCTGTATTATCTTCACAATCTATTTTGCAGTTAGCAGCAAATGCTGATTCAAATGCTTCATACAAGATAGATGCATTTGTTGAAGTTATTAATAATTTTATTGTGCATAATGGTGCATCAGATAATGAGGCAGAGCGTTTTAGTAAGATTCTAGGTAAGACAAGTAAAATTTCTTATAAAATAACAGAAGATAATAGTAGCGGTTTATTTAAAAAGAATAAACAAATGATTAATAAATCAGAATCATTAGAATATCGACTTGAACCTAATAAATTACAGAAAATAGCTGCACCTACTGAAGCAAATAATTATAGGGCTGAATGTTACCTTATTCAGAAATCTACCAACGAAGCTCAGTTTGCTAAACTTGGTTATGGTATTGCAAGAAAGGTTTTCTTGATTCCTAATAAAGATGTTTTGTCAAAGGTTCCAGAGTCATTTAAAAAATCTACATCTTCAGATGATACTAAAAAAGTTAAAAGTAACACCAGTATTTTAACCAAAAACAATACACCAGAAAATGATATAGATAATAACTTTAAAATTGAACATTTCGATGAGGTAAATTCAGTTTTAGATAGACAAAGAAATCAGACTCAAGCGCAGATTAGAAGAGAGAATACTAGACCAGGGTTAGAGAAGAAAAAGGTCGAGACGTCGTTTGAAAAGATGTATAATAATAAAGGTAGTAAATTTAGAAAGAAGGCGAAGTAGATGGGATTCAAGAAAAAAGATATAAAAGAAGAACCAATTAAAAAGAAAATTAGTCTTTTGAATGAGGAAGAGGAAGAAAAAGAATTTATTCTTAAGAACCATAAAAAGATAGTTCCTATTGGTGGTAAAAAAGCTAAAGTAAAAGATAGAGATTTAGATGTTAGAAAAAATAAATTAATAGGTATTTATATTTTACGTTTCTTTATTATTTTAATCATCTTCGGAATTTTTGGTTTAGCAATTAAGAATGCCTTCTTTCCTGAAAATGTGTACACAAAACAAGATATTCAAAATATGATTATTGAGTATAGTGATAATAAAGGTTTTCCTATCGACAGAGGAAGAGCTTACGCTCAGGAATTTCTATATAATTACTTAAATAACACGGGTTCAACAGCATCAAAACAGATGATGGGACAATTAACAAATTCAAAAGATGTTCAAAATCTTGGAAAACAATTACCTGATGGAAAAATGAAACAACAGGCAGCAAGTCAACCAATACTATTTAGAGAAAGAGTTGTCAATGATTATAGTGCTATTTATGACTTTAGTGTTTATATGACTGACAAAGATGGTAATACAGAATCTGAAACATCTGAATTAACTGGAACATGGAAGAGTTTTGAGTTAAATATTTATTATGACTCAAATACACAAAAAGTATCTATTGTTGGTAATCCAAATATTATTCCAAGTTATGCTATCGGAAATCAAAATTCTCTACCAAGAGAAGGCGAAATTGGTAATGGTAACGTAAACACTTCTGTAGCACCAAGAATGGAACCAACTATTATGGGATTCGTTAAGGCGTATGCTAAGGTAACACAAGAAAATCATGCTGAGATAGACCAGTATATTCTGTCTAATCCTCCAGTTGAATTAATTTCAGGTTTTGGTGGAACATTATCAATTAGTAATAATAATGCAGTGTCTTATAAGATTTATGATACAGATACACCTGGTGAATATAAGGTAGATGCCAATATTACATGGAAAGACCAAAATGATGTCGCATTTACAGGAAGATATATTATCACAGTAAAAGAGACTTCAGATAAGAAATATTTAGTTACAAAATTCGCACCATATTTATTTATAAAGGGGTAATAGAGAATGTTGAAAGAGTATAGAGAAATTAGAGACAGTTACATTGCAAAAATTAATCGAAAATTAAAGAAAAAGAATAAAACATTAAAAGATATTAAACCTAAGAATTACATTTCATCAGAATATGGTAAGGATGACAGTTTTGAAGTAACAACATCCATGACAGGACAAGTGAAACTAATTAGATGGTTAAGTAAACAGAGCGGTACATGTTATTGCATTGATATAGACAAAGATAATGAATTAAACGAGAGTTTAGGATATAAATACAAAGATATTTATACTAAACTTATAGAGAAATCTTTTAAACAATTGTTGTCTAGAATAGACGAAATTGTTGTATAATAATATTGTAATAAGTAGTAGTAGTCTTAATGCGAGAGGAGAAAATATAGTATGAGACAAATGGTTCAAAATTTTGGTGTATTAAAAACACCTACAAAGGGAGATGTTATTATTGAGTTCGTATCGGCGGTACCAACAATAACTCCAACAGGAAAATCTTATAAGGTTGAAATGAAGCCTGAACATCTTAAGTTCGGTGTTAGTGGTTATGTGCCAGCAGAATCTGAACTTGGTGAGATTTTTAGACGAGCATCAGAAACAAAGACAGTTATTTTAGCACGTTTTGAAAAGCATCGTAAAAAGGGTGTAGATGTTAATATCCCAATTGAAGAGTTAACAGCTGATATGAACACAGCGCGTGAAAACATTAACAAATCATTCTGTGGTGTTTATAACAAAAACACTAAGAAGTGGGACATGATGGGTGGAGATTTTCCTCCAGAGAATGACACAGAAGAAATGATTAAGTGTGTTGAAAGTTTAACACGAGAATTTGAGAAATTAGATGTTGATGGTTTCTTTGAAGAAAAGAAAGCTCCAACAATTAAATCAGATAATTTCGACAAGTCTCAAGTTGTTATGACACTTTATTATACATTAATTGATTATGAAAATAAGAATGGATTTGAATTAACAGAAGAACATCGTAGAGCAGTGACAACTAAGTTACTTAAATTGTGTGATGAGATTCAAAAGGCGATTCTTAAGTCAGACCAAGTTGACTATCGTGACTATTCACATGTAAGAGCAAGATTCTTAGTATTCAGTTATGCTGAAAAGGTCGAGCCTATTACACCAGAAGTTATTAACAATATTAATGGTTGGTTAACTAGATGTTTGACCAAATCTAAGTATATTATCGAATGGAGTGAGACTGTTTAATATAACAGTCTCTTTTTTGATATTTTAAAGATTTTAAGAAAAGGCGAGAACGTAAAACAGCGGCCTACTGTACCACTTTTACAGCC
>ERZ773061.18-NODE-18-length-83859-cov-16.117453_pt1 | contig 83859 bp, 90 predicted proteins | sample MGYA00580627_ERZ773061 | MGnify/ENA primary metagenome ERZ773061 (study PRJEB29015, sample SAMEA2738119) | human oral metagenome | biome: human oral; feature: human-associated habitat; material: saliva | place: China | collected 2223 ...
CATGAGCGCGCAGTTGATGGCACTTCGCGCCCTTGTAAGTTACAATTGGATATTGCGCTAGTGCATGGAAGTTTTCGTGGTTTCCATCGATAAATAGAGTTGTGTAATTCCTACTTTCGTATGTGTCTAATACATACTCATCAGTATAGCTTTCACCTACTACCCATGGCGCACCAAAGTCGCCTGCAATGAGTAGATGGTCATCACGAGTTAGGTTGCGCTGTTCTTCCCAATTCTTGGTATTCAGTTTTTTCCAATCAATGGTGCTATGTGTATCACCGGTAACAAACAATCTACCCATTGGTCTGCTCCTTTCTATTTTATGTATGTATCTATTTCCCTTTTTACTTCTGCTTTTGCTTTGCGTCTGTTATACCCAAAATCTCCGTGCGCGCGGGACATCATAGTGCTATCCATGCGCGCCTTTGAGTGGGTACGTAGGTCGCGCGCACTTATAGTTCCACAATTGCCACCCAAATTTTTATCTTTAGGTTGAGTAGTTGGTATTGATTTTCGTTTCTTTTTCCCCATTTTATGACACTCCTTTATGACTGCGCGCTCATGTAGTTTTTAATAAATCCAATCTGTCTTTTCGTATAAGTTTTTGGAAGTTGATAGGTCTGTATCATCATCAAGGTTGTCAAGCGTAATTTTCTTTAGGTCTTGATGTAACTTACTGCGATTACGAGTTACTTCTACCTTATCAAATAGGTTAGACTCATTATCCCATGACTTTGGCGCAGATTTACGCTGTCTAAACATACACATATGGCGTAAATAACGCTTTACCGCCGCACTACTAATTCCCATTATAGTACGCATTTCATTATAAGTTAGAAAGTAAGTTCCTTCCACCATCATACATTTGGTATAGTATTCTTCTGTTCTAATGCCATAATAAATTACAATTTTATATAAGTGGCGCACAAAGTAGTTTTCATGCTTGCCAGTATTTGGGTTCCACTTACTTAGTGTATGAAAGTTGCCCCATCCATCTTGGCGCGCGAGTTCTTTTACTTCCTTTATAGACCAATCTGTGTGAGATAGCGCATGTGTGTGCTTTTTAACCTCAACCTTAAACTTAAATGTATCTTTAAGTCGCTGAAATTTCTTCTCATCAACTTCAACCGTAAGTTGTGATGGATATAGTCCCCTACCGAGATATCTCTTTTTAAGGTCACGTTCCTTATTTTTCTTACGCATGGTACTACCTCTCTTTCTCTACCTTTATTATACTAAAATTTTAATAAAAAGTCAAGAGAGTTTAATTAAAAACTCCCTTGTATAAATTGCCTTATTTGGATTGTAATTTTAACAGTTATTGCGTTCAAAATGGCTTGTGCTTCAGCTATATTTTGCGCGGTACCAACCCAATCTCCTTTGCGTGGGAAGTTGCGTGTTCTGAGTGTGTAACCCATAGACTCCGCAAATAAACCACCACCTGCACCAACTGGCGCACCATGCACAACTTCCATAAACTCTTCCGTAGAAATTCCACCATGACGCAGTCCCGCAAGTGATGCTTTGGCTTCGGTTATGCCGGTTTGGATACCAATAATAATTTGTGATGCTGGCACAATATTGCCATTAAACATAAAGAAACTGTTTTTGGTTATTTGTCCTAGTTCAAGCTGTGGTGACATTGCTAATGGCATGAAAGCACTTGCGTTTTGTTCTATCATTGAGGTAAGTGCGCCCACATCAATTGGAGCATCGGACAATATCGACCCCGTAGCAATATATTCTTGTAGCTGTCGGTTCGCGCCCACAACTGGTACGTCCATAAGTGGCATTGAAGTAGTAATAGAACTCATAAATTCAAAACTTTTAACTTGCACACCAAACATTTCAAATAGAAGAAGGTCTACAGGAGCGCGCGCTCCACTAGCAGTGAGTTGGTTTCCTACAAACTTTACCATTTGAGAGGGAAGTGACTTTGCATTGGGAAAGAAGTTTTTTACATACTCTAATATGAGTGCTGCTTGGAACTCACCAAAACCGCCTGAGATACTTTGTTCTAACCTACCAGTGCGACAAAACAAATCAATTATATCCACTTGGTCACGTATCATGCGTTGGGCAATAAGTTGGAGCATTGGTGAACCTTGGGAATAGATACTGCGTAGGTCGTCCATTATCATACGGACTATGCGTATTGCTTCGTCGTGGGTTGCAGGATTGTTGAGTTTTGCCTTAAATTCTGCCGGTGTTATATTGTAGGGATTAAAGTTCTCTTCTGCTTCCACGATACTGCGCGCAGTTTGTTCGAGATTACCACTGCGCCCAATAGCTACGTCGACAAACGAGTCATCGGTATTAAGTTCCACTAGCGCGCTCGTGATAGTATCTTCGATTTGCGCACGATTGCGCGCACTTGAGGAAGAGGTCTTATATCGTGAGGTTTTCTGTGACGATACCTTTGATAGTGCGTTTGCTATAGCTTTAAGCGACTGAATATTTGGCTTTAGGGTTAGTGGTACTTCCCCATCAACACTACCAGTGATAATAAGGTCACCTATCTTTTGGTTAATCTTAATAGAGCGTAATGCTTGTGTAATTGCATCCACGTGCGCGCCAGTGGCAGTTAGCACGATAACCTCATCTTGCGCGCCAGTTGCACCACCACGTTGATACTTATTCAAAATTCGTTCTCTAATATTAACGCTTGACAATTGTTTTAAAACTCTTGCATCTTTATTCAGCGAACTCATCATTTCATTATACTTGCGCATAAAGTCCATAATGTTTGCACACCCCAACATATCATAAAACTTCTGTTCTGCTGCAAGTGCGCCAATTAGGTTTTTTTGAAGTTGCTTTTCTAAGTCGCTATCGCCCCCATATATGTTGGGCATTGGTGGCGCATAGCCGACATTAGTATGTATTAAAAAACTGTTACCCATTAAATGCTCCTTTTCTTATAGAAAAGTAAAAAAAAGACAGCCATTTTATAATGACTGCCAAAACCGAATGAAATGCTCTTAGTCATAAAAACTACAGACCTTCGCCTTACGCCGATTATTGCCACATACATGTTCGGTCATAGAGAAGATAGCTGTGAGCATAGGGGAGCTACCCCAGTTACTTTTCTATCCTTGTTCCGAAGAACACACCGCTCTAAAGAGATTGTAAACTCTCAACTTTCACCTGCAATTCACCAAAAGATAAAAGATTTTCATCAAATTTTGAATAGCTTTTCTTTAAAGAAAGCCTTAGGCTACTCGAACTTCCTCTATTCTTATACCCAACTTTCGTTGGTTCACGGCTAATGGGCTTGTGAACCGTTCCAAGGTTTGATGGGGCGTTCATCTCCCACCCTTTGACCTACTTGGATTCAGCGACTGTTAATCACCTCTATTGCACCCACGAATACGAGGAATACTTTTGTACACTACAACTCGCGCACTACATCTTGCTTTCGACTTGTTAGTCTAGTCCTTCTATCTTTCGATAGAAGGAAGAGTGGTGTGGCAAGTATCCTTGCTGTTTCCACCCTAGCGTTCGACATATCTCTGCGGTATCTGCGCGACACCGTTTACACAGAGTTGTAATTCTTATGACTAAAAGCATTTCATTTTATTCAGTTTTTCGACCAACAACATTTGCTAGTAACAATAGCATGACTGTTAAAATTGCCAAGAGTGCGCCACGTTGAGGCTGTTGCTGTTTGCACTCCTTATGTGTCACTCAAACGGACAGATAGCGACACATAATAAGGGGAATACCGAAACTCGGTTGGTTGCGAGGGTGGGAATTGAACCCACGACCTTCGGGTAATGAGCCCGACGAGCTAGCCACTGCTCCACCTCACTATATCTATTATATCATAGTTTTTACCGTTTGTCAAAATTTCGGTTTCTGCGGGTTGGGAAATTTCTTGGCTTTCCCAACCCTTCTATACTATTATATCATGAATAGTATAGTTTGTCAAATTTTGAGGAGGTAATAAAATGACAAGAAGTTTTCTTATCTTTACTGTATATATATTATATCATTAATTTTGATAGTTTGCAAATTTTTGGAAGGAATTTACCCACAATTCAGATTTGACTTCGTAATAGGTTTCTACTAGAATTTCTTTTGCGGTGTGTTTTGCTCGCAAAAAAACTTTCATGAGCGCGCAGTCATAATCGTCTAGCATATAGTCCTCAACTAGATACACACTATATAAATGGTTATTAATTACAACAAAAACACTATCATTTTGAACTATGCAATATTTTTGCGTCTTGCACCAATTCGCCCATTTTTCAATTAGTTCTTTGCGTGTCATAAGTTTTATTTCCTTTCCTTATATTAATATTATACTAAAAATTTAAGAAAAAGTCAAAATAAAAAAGAGGGTAAATTAATACCCTCTAATTTTTAACTTCTAACCGCGTCGGCAATACCCTAAGTGTACCCAACCGCGCGCTCCTGCAGAGTAACCCCAATCACCTGCGACTTTGAGTATTTTTAGTGGCGTTCCGTTTGGTAGGTTTTGCACAATGCTGTATCCCGTACCAGCACCGGCTCTAACTCTTAGTCCACCGTGCGCATTAACATGATACATGCCAGTTCCATAACGTGAACTTGGCGCACTTGGCGCACTTGAACCACTACTAGACTTAGATAGCCATTGCATAGATAGCCAACCACGCGCGCCTTCACTTCTACCAAAGCCATTTCTAACTTCTAAAACTTTGATAGGGGTGCCATTTGCCACGGTTTGTACAACGCCATAGTTTGTCCCAGGACCACTACGTACGTTCAGACCAACCGCGCTATTAACATAGTACATTCCTGTGCTACCACCGCCACTGCTAACTGATGGTGCTGGTGCGCTTGGAGCAGGTGCCGGTGCCGGCGCACTTGAACTGTATGTAGGTCTAAAAATTTTGCGTATGTTTTTAGCACTTCTAGTTCTAATTGCTACTTGGCTACCGCTTGTGTTGCCTTCAATTGTAGTAAATGTGCCGTTTCCATTGTTGGAGATAAGGAATCCAATGTGGTCACGTGAGCCACTGCCGCTATTGTTACCTGCGCCAGACCAACAGAAGATTATGATGTCTCCTGCTTGTGCTTCGCCCATTTTTACCCAACGGTAGTTTTTATCCATCCAGCTTTCCGCGTCAGGTACATATGCAGTTTTCTTAAAATTCAGTCCATTTTGTATCATACAGTACGATACAAAAACATTACACCATGCCCAACCACGATAGCGAGTAGAACCGTAGTACCAATCACTAAAGCGCGCGGAGCCTTCTCCAACAAAGCGTTTGGCATAGTTTATAATGTCTGTGCCATTAGCCATTGATTTCTTCTCCTTCCGCATCTGCTGGGTCGTTTTCTTCGTGTAGAGTTGCTGCTTTTGTTGGGTTATCACCAGAGCCAACTTTAGGGTTTTTGATAAGTTGAGTGATTACTTGGTGTCCATAAACCGCTACTGAAGCAGAACACAAACCTTGAACGATAAATGTTATGTCAATTCCACAATGAATTGCAGTTGTTGCTGCCACACCTACAACACCTAGAATAACTGGTATCCATTTGTTGTCAGTAGGCAGAACGTCTTTTACAATTTTTCCTACACATAGGCAAAGTGCTGCCACAATAGGAACTTGGAATTGAGTTGCTACTTGAACTATTGTTTGTTCCATTTAGATTACTTCCTTTCTGTGTGTATTCCACACTAGATAAGTAGAAAATGGCAGGTTTTTATAAGACAACTAAAAGAGCCACCATAGAGGTGACTCAAATTATATTTATTAGCAATTTACATAGAGCATGTAGAGCATGAATACGCAGATGAATACCCATGTTGTGAAACTATACCACTCTTTTAGGTGAGTTATTGGGGCGTTAGGGTTTTTAGCTTTTAGCATAAGTTTTGAAGCCCACGCATTTCTCCATGCGCCAAGCACTATGAGAGCAGTCATTACCTTGAGTGTAAAGATAGTACCAAAGTCTACTGGCGCGCACTGTACTGAGCGAGTGACCAGCGTGTATTGGAAGAATAGAGCCAACCCCGCGCTCATGTAAGCATACAGCGGTTCGGTAAGTAGTTTTACCTTAAAATGGGGTATTGCTATTGCCACAAGCACAACCGCATAAAAAACCATTAGTCCAATTGTAATCATAGTATATCTCCTTTATATATATGTTTTACTTCATCGTATACTTTGTCTAGTTCTTGTAAGATTTTGGCGTCAATAGGTTCGTCCCAAAAATCTTCCCATTTAGGCAACTCTTCATAGAAGTAGAAGAATAACCTAAACATAAAGTTAGTGTCTACCTCTACCGAATGAATTGATGGCACATCTAGGTGTGTGATGCAATATGCGCAATCTGGTGTTAAAACAAACGTGCGCGAGAAGCCTTCACAGTCAAAAGTGTAGGCAAAATCGAAGGGCGTCCACAAGAGCGCGCAGTCGACTATTTCGTCGCCCAGTTTTAGTACGAAGTCATATGGAAAATCGGAATTGATGTAAGAAATACTATTCACATGTAGTGATTTGCTTGGATTGTCACAATCTGTGATATGTAGAAAACCCCAACCATATGAGTGTCCTGTATCAATTTGCGATAAGTTTTCCATAATGTTCCTTTCTAAATGGTGCGCCCATGAGGATTCGAACCCCAAACCTTCACATTCGTAGTGTGCTGCCCTATCCATTTGTGCTATGAGCGCATATAAGTTGTGGTGCGCCTAGAGGGAGTCGAACCCCCAAGCCGAAGCGACGGAGCTTAAATCCGTTGTGTATGCCAATTCCACCATAGACGCGCATTAAAGTGGTAGGTCTATGAGGAATCGAACCTCAATCGATGGTTTAGAAGACCATTGCTCTATCCGTTGAACTATAGACCCATATTTTGGTGCGTCCGGTGGGAGTCGAACCCACAGAACCTAGTTTCTAAGACTAGTATGTATACCAGTTCCATCACGAACGCATGGTTGGGATAAATGGACTCGAACCAATATCTTGCGGGTATGAACCACACATTCTAGCCATTAAACTATATCCCATTAAGTATTTGGGTTACAATATGGTCGTAACCCTTGGTGCTACCTTCCACAAGCGCGCAGTTGACTTCATGAGTATTTAGGAACGCTTTTAATTCATTGGCAATTTCGTCTGATTCGTTTTCTGTTTGAAAGCGACCTTTAGGGTTATATGGTTTCACCCTTTCTAAAAAGAAATTGCGCGCATTTTCAAGCGATACTACCTTGCGCACAAGAGCAATAAGTTCATCTGCGTAAGGAAACTCATATTTTTCTGCGTAATAGGCTTGTAGCATGAGTGGAGAGTCGGTTACAATAACATCTACGGCTTTTTCTAATCTTGACATGCGGAAGAACTGCTTGCCAAATATGTAGGCTTGATTGTCAAATGCTTGTTTTGACTGTTCGTATAGCTTATCTTTCGCAAATTCGGTTACAAGTTCTACGTCAATACCTTTTAGTTTGAGTTGGTAGAAAATGTATGCTGCGCCTGTGGACTTGCCTGCTGATGGCGCACCGTAGAGATTGATTATTAGCGGCTTCTTCATGTGCTCTCCTTTGAAAATATTGGAGCTGACGGAGAGAATTGAACTCCCATTAACTGGTTACAAATCAGTTGTTCTACCATTAAACTACGCCAGCATATGGTACTTGGACTTGGAATCGAACCAAGGCACATGGGGCTTCAACCCAATGCTCTACCGCTGAGCTATCCAAGTATGTGGTCGGAACGGCAGGATTCAAACCTGCGACCTTCCCGTCCCAAGCGGGACGCGCTATCAAACTGCGCTACGCTCCGATGTAATGAGGAAACTCAACTAATCCCCATCGTACCTAGCAGTTAGACTAGGTAATTTTCCGACTAACTTCGGCATAACTAAATAGGATAGAAAGGGTACTGCTATTCCCCTCAATACCGTATAGTTCGTTCATGTTGGCAGAGGCAAAAGGAATTGAACCCTTATCTGTTGGTTTGGAGCCAACCATACTACCGTTGTACTATACCCCTATATTACAGCACGCGCGATTAATCTCAACCATAGAAAAAGTAAAAATTTTGCTGTAGGCGTGCTTTAAATTACAATACACAATTACGATTATCCCAAAAATCTTGTTATAAGTTTTGCTGTTCGTGTATTTCTTATATTAATATTATACTTAAAATTTTATGTTTTGTCAATATTTAGAGTTGAGTGCGCGCTCATGTACGCACTCAACAATTGTACATGCTAATTGGTAGCCTTTGCGTACTCATCTAGTAGCGTATCCAAAAACTTTGTGCCATCAAATTCAACCTTGAGAAACTTCAATAGCATTGGATTGTATCCACTAAAGAATATATTGCCATAGTCATCTGTTTCTGGTGTAGTTGTGGCTCTTGTGTTGAAATTCCACCACACAATTTTGGTTTTAATTCCACGAGCGCGCCAATTACTCATAAGAGCATCTTTGTCGCTTGATGACCCTTCATCAAACTCCATATCGCTCAAAATCACAAGATACTCAGGCACTTCTTCAAGTTCTTGAAGTTTACCCATTACTGCGCCTAGATTAGTATTCCAACCCCATGATGAGTTTTTGATACAATCTAACTGACTTTCGTAAGAGCGCGATATTGGAATTTTAACCAACTCTGGTGAGTGTGAAAATGTCACAAACATATTAGGTGCATATGTTGAGCATCTAGCAAGATAGTGACCAATAGATACAGCCTTTCCAATAGAGTCATTAGTGTCGTACATACTACCACTGACATCTACAATAGGAATACAATTTAAACTAATCTTTTCAAGTTGATTGAATAGCAGGTCTGCATCTATCTTATTTCTATTTCTGTATATATCATATACAGTTGTAGTAGCAATATTCACTTTAGACTTACCAGCTTTTACATCTTCAAGATACTCTGCGAACTTACCGCTTGTGTCTGTGCCATTTGCAAAACGGTTAAAATATTTCACCATTGCAAGAGAAGGCACGTGCGCGAAGTTGATTTCACTACCTCTCTTTTCAGATAGCTTTCTTTCAGTTGTATCAACCTTAATCAGCTTTCTGTATTCTTTTTGTGAAATTCCCCAAAGATGGCACAGATGCTTCGCCACATCACTATACTTTGAGTTAAGTCTAGGACACCATTTCTTTGCTAGTTCGTTGCCTGCTTTTACTTCTGCAAGTAAAAAATCAGCAAATTTGTCCATGTCAATATGCCATAGGTCATCAAATCTACCTGCCTGCACAATGTGCGCGTAGCCAACCCCACTCAGTTCCATAAGTTTTCTGCCGAGGTCACGTCTACCTAAACCCAGTCTAGGGTCGCGCATAAATCTAGCAAACAATTTTTCCTTTTCTGAATTGCCTAGTTCCACCTCATCTAAATGCTTTTCGTAATACGAACTCATAAAAAGTAGGTCAAGCAACTCGTTTGTCGTGCTGTTATAAGCAATATCACCATTTTCTGTGAATTTTGTGTTAAATGCCTTTTCCAAAGCGTTCATGTTGATACTCCTTTTCTCACTCGCCCAATCCATGAGCGCGAAGTCGACCGCGCGCTCGTGTAAGCAAGCATGTAATCCTTTTGTAATCCTCGTGGCGGAGAGAGTGGGACTCGAACCCACACAACATTGCTGTCCTAACGCCTTAGCGGGGCGCCCTCTTAGCCGATTTGAGTATCTCTCCATATAAGTGGCGGAAGGGGTGGGATTTGAACCCACGGTGCTTGCGCACGCCAGTTTTCAAGACTGGTACCATAAACCGGACTCGGACACCCTTCCATACAAAATTGGTGCGTCTTTTGGGACTCGAACCCAAGACCCTATGATTAAAAGTCATATGCTCTAGCCAACTGAGCTAAAGACGCATGTGGTCGGCAGGGTAGGATTTGCACCCACGAAGGCTAAGCCAACGGGTTTACAGCCCGTCCTCGTTGTCTGCTTGAGTACCTGCCGATGGTGTACCGTTTAGGGATTGAACCTAAGACCTACCGGTTATGAGCCGGACGCTCTCCCATCTGAGCTAATTCCCCATGTTGGCTGGGGCAGTAGGACTCGAACCTACGAATGACGGAGTCAAAGTCCGTTGCCTTGCCACTTGGCTATACCCCAATATGAATGATGAGCTGGCACAATTTACATCTGCCTAAAATCTTGCAGAGAAGACGTCGCGAAACCTATACTGTTTTCATAGTAGACTTTCTACTCCGAGCGTTCGTGCTCCGGTTGTGCCACTCGATACATTAAATGCGCACTGTATCTCGCTGAACTCACTCATCTATTATATTATATCATGAATTTTTCAAAAAGTCAATTACTTTTCTTCCATTTTTCTGATTTTTCTATCAAGTTTTGCAATGATTTTTGCGTTCTCATGTGCGTTCTTGTTTGCTAGTTTGTTGCGTCTAGCTTTTAGAATTGTAATGTTCATTTTTGTTTACCTCGCTTTCTGTATTCTTATTATAGCTAAATTTTAAAAATAAGTCAAAATACAAGAAAATCTACCTATAAAATACACGTGCGCGCACACGCAAATATCACAAAATTTACTAAAAGTCAAATTATGTCCTAGAATTTGAAAAAATTACCATTTTGTATTATAATAGTAGTATGAAAGGAGATTTTGTCAATGAAATTGAGTGAAAAACAGCTAAATGTAGTTGCTGCGGATACAATTCAAACGATTGGTTTTTATTTTCCATATGGGGTTACACTAGATGAAGTAGATCTAGATAATGATGCACACAAATGTATACTCCATTGCGCATACCTCGCGCACATGATTTATGGAATAGATGAGCCAGTTTATTTAAATATGAGTTTTTGGGAATATCACTTCGGAAAGCACAGAAAACTTATAAATAAATATCCACTAAAAAGAGGAAGTGTTTATCCTCGTACAATGGAGTTTATTCTAGGCGCACTAAAGACAAACAACGCAAATTGCACGGAAGAAAATTTAGTTCAAGTTTACAAAGAATTTTATCAGTAAAAGGAGTTTACATGTTAGGACACATAAATGGAATAGACTTTTTGAATATGGACGCAATGTTGTATTGGTCTTATGCAAAATCGTACAAGGGCGACAGCAAAAGTGAAATTAAAAACTTTATTTTTAGCGGTAACTATTATGGCGCACTTAAAGTAGATGGGTACTATCAGCGCATTATTAAAGATGAAGATGGCAATGTGTTTATGGTTGCGCGCAGTAAGAATGTACATGGTGAGTATGTGAATAAAATTGATTGGGCGCCACATTTGAAAAAGTTTGTAGAGTCGCTGCCTAATGGTACGGTTTTAATTGCAGAGGTTTATCTGCCAAATAATGAAGGTTCAAAGAAAATTACGAGCCTACTAGGTTGTCTAAAGGAAAAGTGTATCGAGCGCCAAGAAGGCAAATATGGAAAATTGCACTTCTATATTTTTGATGTATACTACTACAACAGTAAAAACTATATGAACTCATGTGCGCGCGAACGCTTCGAAGTCATTCACGACCTCGCGCTCAAGTATGCAAATGAGTATGTTGAGTGGGCGCACTACTACACAGGAAGTGACCTTTGGAACAAACTTCAATTCTATCTAGGAAGTGGACGAGAAGGTATGGTTATTACACGTGGAGATTGTAAAGTCTACCAAAAGCGTACACCTGCGCGCACCACAATTAAAATTAAAAAGGAACTAGCTGAAACAATTGATTGCTTTTTCACCGGTGGCTACAAGTTGGCTACGCGCGAATATAAAGGCAACGCACCAGAGAATTGGCTTTATTGGGAAGATGAGAAAACTGGTGAAAAGTTCAACGAAAACAAGTACCGAGATTACTATTTTGGTGAAGGACTTGCGCCAATTACAAAGGGTTACTACTATGGTTGGGCAAGCAGTTTGGAAATTGGACTTATGAAAGATGGTAAAGTTGTGCCAATTGGTTATCTTAGTGGGCTAACAGATGAAATTAAAGCCAATGTGGAAGATTACAAACACAAAGTAATTGAGGTTGGCGCAATGGAACTTACTGAAGATGGGAAGTTACGCCATGGTAAAATGTTGGGCTTTAGAGATGATAAAGACTATACGGAGTGTAGCCTAGAACAATTAAAATAGTGAAACTAAAAAAGAGAGGTTTAATCGCCTCTCTTTTAGCTTACTCATATTTACCGTTTTGCCTACATTTGCGCCATTCGGTTACAATCTGCTCACACGAGCGCGGAGTGTACCCCATGTATGGCATCATACAACCTATGTTAATTGCTTGACCTAGGGATACATGGGTGTTAGGAAAGTGGTCAGCTGCATACCATAGACTTTCGTAGTAGTTATTTACTGCATCGCGCTCGGCAGTTACATGGACATGTCCGTAGAAATGGAAGTTACGTTCCCTAAAGCCACCATTATAGGACATGAGTGGATAGTGGGATAGAATAAGTTTATAGTCACCATCATCTATCTCTTTGTAGTCACTCACAAAGAAATCCTTGCGCGACTTCGCGCACTTGTGAGCAATCTTGTCACTATCATGATTTCCACGAATGAGAAATTTTGTGCCGTTTAGCTTATCCAAAATTTCATTCCAAACTTCAAGTGCGCCTGACCATATGAAGTCGCCAAGAATATAGACTATATCTCCTTTTTTGACTGTGTTGTTCCAATTGGAAATAAGAATCTCTTCCATTTCTTCAACAGAACTAAACGGTCTATTATCAAATTTAATGATATTCTTATGGCGCAGATGTAAGTCACTTATGTAATATTTCATTTTACTTCTCCTTTCTAATTTTTCTGTTCCTATTATATCATAAATTTTGCCAAAATAAAAATAATAGGACTTTCGCCCTATTACTTTCTAATTTTTTATATGTAGTTCTTTAGCTCGTTGTAAATATTCTTCATCTGAAACCAGTTTTAGTACACTATATTGCTCCCATGTAGCATTAACGCCTTCGTCACCATCACCCATACCCATATATGTATTATACATTGTACCAAGTATTCTACGCTGCGCGCACGTAGTGGCATTAACGTGAATGTGCTTCGCGCACTCTTGTACAATTCTATCTGCTATTAAAACTTTTACCGCAGTTTCAAGATGACTTTTTCTCATGTAACGTGTTCCAATATATGTCCAAAAACCTGATGAAGCTAACAGCGCAACTACTATGCTTGTGATTAGTTGTGTGTGTTCCATTTTGTGTAGTTTTTCCTCCCCTTACAGGAAAAAGTAAGGTTTCGTAGGGTTTTATTTAATCTTATATCCACTTAATTTCTTTGTCCGTAAAATCAAAGAACCCCTGTACATACCAGTTATGGTCAACTGCGATACTCGAACTGGTTGAATATATAGTGTAACCAGTTACAGATGGAGTTTTTAAAGAAGTGCCGTTTGTATGTACCATAAAGCTAGTGACGTAGGCATCGGCTGAAGCCCCACAAAAGGTGAAGTTAAACGGTTTATTTTGTCTATCAGATATATTCAAAGTGCCAGGCAGTGTCACTCCACCCCACGTACCATATCTAAAACCACCAGAAGTGGCACTCCACCCCGATAAGGTAGAATAAACTCGCATATATAGTGAACACTCGGCATAACCATTACTATATATTTTGCATAACCAACCATCAACTATAGCTAATTTTCCATCTGAACCACTACTATGTACTGCTCCTAAACTCATTTTAATCTCCTATCAACATTTCTTGTGCTTCTTTACTCATAGACTTTGTAAGTCTATAAGTCATATTAATTTTCTTTGTAGGTAGCTTGTAAAAATACAGTTTTAAACAAATCAAACTACTATCATTAAATAAACCTGTTTCCGAACTTTCTTCGAGCGCGCATACAGGATACAACTCTGGACACATTATGCTAGGGAATACCTCTGGAAGCCATGTTTCATCAAGAAATTCTCCCAATGTATCTTTGTTGATACCTAGTTCAAAAACGTACGGAACTCCTGCAAACCTTGTGGAATTGCCCATAGATGACGACTCGTCCACGTAAAAGTCCATAGTTAAGTTACCATTTCTTAAGCCCTTAGTATTTGCCTTAAAGAAAACTGGTTTGCTAAATACTGTAGGTAGCGCACATTCAAACGCAGCTTTTTCAGAGTTTTTACCAAAGGCAATCCCATCACCTTGCGCACGCCAAGACATGAGTTTGAAAGCGTCAGGTAGATATACTTCACCTGTAGTGACGGTAGATAGGTTATCGTCTACCTTTAATTTGTATCTATATGCAAACGATGGGTGAGCAGGAATTATTAGTTTCTGCCACTCGCGCTCCCAACTACCGTTTTTTTCTGTGGGTTTATGAGTTTTTATATTAGAGCCACTATTTAACGCAGTTGAAGTATGTTCGCTTGTTTTTCGTATAAATGGGTAGTATAGTGGACTAATTGTATGTTTGTGGTCAGTTATTATCGGACAATATTCACAAGAAACTAGGTGAGTATAGTATTGACCATTTACACTAGGATTTCCCTCGAAGTCACTACGATAAGGCACAAAATTCATATTAACATGTGGCTCATCATAGTTAGATATTGTACTACGACACACTATATCTTTAGACAAACTTTGATTACCCTTTATAACATTAATAAAGCCAGTATAAGTTGGTGGTTCTTGATAGTCAAAACTGTTAAATGTGCGCGGAAGTTTGCGTGGTGGAAGTGTAAAAATATAAGTAATCTGACCATCTATGGTTCTATACAACCAATCTTCCGTAAGTACGCTCGCATTAACTTGACCTTTTTCAATAATTTTTACGGTCTTGTAATTGTTTTGTTCATCTGGTACAGTAATTTGTAACGTGTAAATACTATCTGCGTCTATGTTACCGCGCACAATTGGTTGTACAGTGGAATATCCGCCAATAAGACAACCGAAACCTTCTTCCTTTGACGAATATTCTCTATCAGTACCTTGTAGGGTATAATCACAAACTGTACCGTCTGTATAAAAATCTGCCATTTTCTATTCTACCTTTCCAAAATATAAATTACCTGTAGCATCATCAGGTGTAAAGGCGAATTTGCCCAGTTTAATGCTAGTTAATACTGTTGCATTTTGAATGTAAAGTTGGTTATTGTCGATATATGCGACCTCTCGCCCATCTTGTAGGAAACCTACTCTAGGCGGACGAGTGTCCTCTTCTGACTGTCTGCCTATTACTATGGCAAACTTGTTGTCTTTGGTTTGCACTTTTACACCTTGTTCATTGATTTGCACAGATAGTTTTAAATTGTCTAAATCTTTCTGTGTTTTTTGTTGTAGTTGAGCGGTTTGTTGAGATAGTATGTTTGCTGCTATCGCGGTTTTAACGCTTTTATATGCGCTCGAAATTTCAATATCAACTTTGACCTCTGAATAGGAATAGGTATCGTCGGTGTATAAGAATAGGTCGATATAGTACAAATAGTTTTCGTCTGTCAGTTTATCCAATATTGTCGATACATCGGTAACCCATGTGTTGCTTGGTGGGTTGGTTAGGGGCACGCTTGGCGCAGATAAACTCACTTGGTAGTAGCGCACAATTTTTTTCAGCTTAATTGGGTCACCCTCATCTACTCTTTTAGGCTTTGTATATACAATATCCCCATTGCTATATTCAATTTTTAGTCGTTCCCATGTATATGCCATTATATCTCACTCCACCCCTCTGTTGGCGGATTATCCGCATCATCGTTGAGCGCGCGCTCGTAAGTTATCTTCTTGATACTTACACCTGCATTTTGAATTTTTTTAAGCAGGTCTTTGTATGCCTTACTATTGAGTAGGGCAGTTTCACTTGAAGCTGCCCCAGCAATAGGTATTTGTTTTACTATGCTCATTTATACTCCTTTAAATTGTGATTGTTAAGTCGCCACCGTAATCGTAAGCAATTTTGGATAAGTTTTCAATTGTAAACTCACCGTTAGTAAGTGAAATTGTGTTTGATTTTTCATACAACTTTTCCTTGTCGATAAATTTATAGGTTAATGTGCCCTTGTATGGCTTCATTCCATTGAAAACTTTTACTGGTAGCTCATAATTATCACCGCTTGCATCGGCGCCCGCGCGCAGACGTATTGGTTCGGTATCGATTACAAGTGAGAAGGCAGTTACAGGTACAATTTCAAGACTTGTAGCTTTAATGTCACCATTTAATGTGATATTACCTGCGCGCGCTTCAAGGAATTTGCCGTGGTCACCATCAATACGAAGTCCATACTTATCATCGTCAATTTTACCGAGTACAATAGATGAATTGTTGTAATTTAATGTTAAGCCTTTTGTACTATCTAGCCTTACTTTAGACTCTTCACCATTTAAGAAAAACCCATTCCATGTAAGTCCAAATTGAGCATCTTGTTCTATTTGTTCAAGCGTTGATGGGGAGTAGTCTGCGCCATCTACCATATTGGTATTTAAGCCATATAGTCCAAATTGGTCTAGGCGCACAAACTGCCCTTTTTTGGTTTTCATATAAGAGCCATCTTTGCGCTTGAAATATAGCTTGTTATCTTTCTTGTAATAGGTTTTGGCGCTATTGTATGTGCCTGTAGCAGGTTGGTAGGTATTGCCTGCGCGCTCGTATAGGTTATATTGTGCAGGCGAGAACGCATTACCATATTGTGCCACAAGTAGTGCATTGTCTACCCGTGAGAAGGTATCAGGCTGTGTATCTGCACTGGGAACTAGAATGTGGTGTTCATTAAGTTCATACCAATTTTCTGCTTTTGGCGACTTGCCGCTCGTGTTATTTACAAGTTCAAATTCCGTAGGTTGGAACGCATAAGCAGTAATACCATTCGATGCCCATTGAAACGTAGGTTGGTTTTCGTTTAAAATGGAAATGTTGGCGGTATTAATGTTGCCTATTTGAAGTGTAGACGCATTTACACCATTTCCTTTTATAATTTCAGTCCAATTTGTACCATCTTGTGTTCCATACAAGCCCCTTCCCATAAGGCGTAGTTGAGCGCCCAGTTGATTGTTGTGTGTTTGGATTCCTTGAGCGCCCAGTTTGAGGTCGCCATAGGACAGGGTGATGTTGCCTGTGTCGAAGGTTTTTTGCACTGATGATGGCGCGATTTTACCGTCAGGCTGGACGATACTACCCGCGCGTGCATATGCGTTGCCCTTAGCCTCAACATTTTGTACAGTAGCCTCTACGCGATGGAAGAGGTCATCAAAGCTATCACGGTAATTTTGGACTACTATTTTAACTTCAGTTGGATTGTCTAAGTTGTATGTAATTTCAGTTATAATAATTTCTTCGCGATATGGTGAGCCATTACTATTGCGCCCAAATAGATTGACGTCAGTTACAAATGTTTTGTCGCCAACTTGGAAACGATATTCCTCGAAACCCTTTAATTGCTCTATATCTACTACTTCAATTGCGTAAGATACGGTTGGCTTGCACGAAGCCTTCATAACGTTCATGGCATTGTAGTAGTAAATGTTAGGGTCTACAACATTGTTGGAAGAATGAGTACCTTCGTATATGTATTTACTATATTTTGTAGTAAAGCGATTATATACGTCTTGTTTTTTCTTGTTGAGTTCTTCAATGTTTTGTTCAACCTGTTCAAGTCGACTGCGCGCTCGTGTAAGTTGCGTGTGAGTATACTCGTAATCTTGCGCACTCTTATCACGTGCAATTTTTGCATTTAGGAAAATTTGTAACAATACGTCTGCTTGGTTGAATTTAACTCCTAGCTTTGAGTATTGTTTCGCAAAGTTAATAATTGCAGTATCTATATTTGTAGTTGGTTTTGGGTCTAAAAAGTTCCAACAAAAGTCTTTTAAGTTTTGATATGCTTTGTCGAACGAGTCAGTCGCAGCTTTGGCATAGTTAGACTGTACCATTTCGTCTGCTTTAAGTTTGACTACAAGAGCGCCCAAGTCAGCCTTTTGCACATTCAAGAGCGTGAGTTGGGCATTGTATTCCTTTGTGAGCTTGTAGAAGCCTATACCTGACGCGTCAGAATAGAGGTCTGTGATAAGGTCGGAACGCTTTATGTCACCCTTATTTACAAAGTACGAAAAGTCGTATAGAGTAGTAAGCCCACTTGGATTGTCCTTGGCTTCACGAATTGTACATATGCCGTGGTTTGCGCCTTCAACCTCACAATCCAATACAACCATTTTAGTTGTAATTTTGTCAGAGTTTAGAGTTCTGATTATGGAGTCGAGATTTAAGCCATAGTGGAAGCCAGCGTAGTTTACGTTGGATTTAGGACGCTTTAGGCGCACGAGATAGCAACCACTTTTTTGTTCGTATAGTCCCAATGACATTGGGTTGCCTTTAGTGCCTGTATATGGGATAGTGCAGTCCTTATCTTTGTAGTATTGTTTGCCTGCTACAAAAGTGAGGTCGGCGCTCATGTAAGCAAACGTCTTTGGTACGAGTGCGCCATTCACAATGTTGGGTTCAATTTCTAGCCTACATTGGAAGGCTTCTGTTAAAATTTGTAGCCAATTGTAGTAGCTTGACTTTTCACCTTGTAGACTGTGAATTGCATCGTAGTCGTAATACACAGGCTTTAGATTTGCGGTTTGTGATAGTGGTGCGACCTTTAATTTTTTAACGTCGGTTATGTCTAAATTCTCTTCTTCCTTAAAGAAAGCAGTTACATTTTCTGTGTCCGAAGGTACTTGCGCGCCACTAAACAATATGTCGTGTGATTTGTTATGATATAAGCGCGAAAGTTCAATATCTTTTAGTATAAGTGTCCAACTGCCATTGAAAATAGATGAAATTTTTAGAATACTATCGTTAATTTCAAAGTCTTTGGTAACTTCTAATGGATAACTACCCCATTCTTCGCCCATTGTGCCCTCTAAAATATGTTCGTAGTATTGTACATTAGGTTTACATTGGGTATCGGTTGCAAGTCGAAAGGTATTATTTGTCTTAGTGTACCATCCTTTATCTTGTGGATTAGTTACACCTACTACACCATCTACTGGCATAAACTCTATTTTATTCAACTGCGCGCTCGTGGATTGAGCCACAATTTCTCCATTAGAGTTGAAAATTTCAAACTTCAATTTATCTCGTGTAAGCCCAAACTTACCTGCTTTTGGCACAACACTCATACCTTCATGTGCAAAGTTACTACTAGATGCACACCCGCTCACGAGCGCGCGGACTACCATATCACTGCCTGCGCGCAAGGTTGTATTGTCTGTAGATGAAAGTTTTGTGTTAATTATACTGTCGTATTGAGCGTTGAAGTCGGCGCATAGGTAGGTTGTAATTTCGCTAGTGCTTGCGCTGATGAATTGGTACGAAGGATAGATGCCATGGTATAATTTTGCTGTGTTTCTAGCTTGCCAATTTTGGATAGTGTTGCCGTATTCTTTAAGTCCTTCTTTGTGTGTAATAAGTTGGAAGTTAGAATGGTTTGGTACAAAGTTTTCTACAAACGAAGTGGCATTATACAATCTGTATGGAATACCCCAATAGCCATTGGTATACTTTTGCACCATCATGGATAATCTAGGGTCATAGTGACTAACTTGGTTTTGGGTATAGTAGTTACCAAAGTAGCCTTGATAGTCAACAACGTTATCTGATGTAAAAGTAATGTCGTTCTCTGCAACCCATACTGTTTCTTGTGAAATAGTAAGGTCAGAATCTATACTATAGTCAGTTGGTTTTGAGTTATTTAAGTTACAAATAAATTGAAAACCCTTTTTAGTATTATCTTTATTTTTTAGAAATATAAAAAAACTTTTTCCAACTGGCACTTCAATTATTTTTGACTTATCTTCCAATCCATGAGCGCGCAGTTGTGTTTGTGTTGTACCCCAGAGCAATGGTTCTCGTAATGTACCATAGAGTTTGTCTGAATTTTCTTCGTCATACACAAAGTTAGGCGCATCATATAGAATACGATGAGCCAATTCCGGCGCAGTACCAAGTGATGTGCCTAGGTCACCATTGAGTTCCACATTGTAACCATTACGAGATAGTAGCTGTGGCAATAGTGCTTGGCATTTGATAGTGCGTTCATATTTTTTATTTGTTTCTTCTATTTCTTTAATTAAAAATAGGTAGGTTTTGTCTTTCCACTCTACATGAATTTCGCTTTCATTTTGAAGAAGATTAGCAATTGGATTTTCTTGTAACTCTTCTCCCTCATGAGCGCGCGCCCACATTTGTATTAGAAACGAGAACTCATGTTGTCCGTTTTCCTTTAAAGTCAGTTTCTGTTCGTATGGCTTGAAGGCAGAAATTGTAAGTGTATTAGTTGAAAAGTCAATACTTTTATTTCCGCCTTCCCATAAAGAAACCCTATATTTATTATCCATTTATACTCCTATAAGTAGTAGTAGTTATACTCTATTTTATCTTCGTTAGTCAATTGAAAGCTAGTGATTAGTTCAATTGGTTGGAATGGTTCACAAACAGGAATATCGAAAAAGTCGCCACTTTGGATACCTTTATTGTAAATTTTTCCGCGCACATAGTGCATTGTGTTATCCACTCCGCGCAAAAGTTTTGTGCGGCTATCGTACTCAATGTATGGTACAGCCGTATCGCCATCGCCCTCAAACGTGAACTCTTTATCGCCTATGGATAGTCCCTTAACTTCTATAGTATTAGGTGTAATAAATTTGAATGGCGCAGGAATGTCACCGCAATTGTATACTCTTACCTTTTCTTCGGCTTCTCCAATGACATCAATACCGTATTCCATTTTAGGCTTAGTCCAATATGTGTTAGAAAAGAATGTAAAGCCACTTTCAGTTAGAAACATGTTGGTGTATTGTGTGTCAAAGTAATGTGCGCGCGGTGCGTTTTCAAACTTGGTTTTGTCGAGTAAATACCCTTGCGCGCCCTTATCATTTATAGCATTGATAACCGACGCATCATAATAGGTGTGTTTTAAAAATTTTTGTCTAACTACTGCATAAGGGAAGTTAGCTTTTAGATGCAACTCACATTCCCCATTCAAAACCGTTTCATCAACTATAGCAGGTGATGTTTGGTTTGAAGTCCAAATGTAAGCGGGCGCTTTTGTAACCGATGGTGACACAGGCATGAACTCTAGTGTAGGTGTATCAACTACCACAACGTACCATGTTTCCCATGGCTTTTCATCGAACACCAGTTCCAACTCATTTGTAACACCCATTAGTTGTTTAAATTTTCTTACTTGCGCGTAAGTTGCTTTGTCAAAACCTAGCGATAGTTTCCATGTCTTTGCTTTAAAGTCTTTAGCAAAAAAATAATTCTGATGTGCGCCAACCACACTTGTTTCAAGCAAATCAAAGTCCGCGCTCATGTTTTCTTCATATCTATTGTTGTCACTAACTCGTGTTATGCCCAACTCGGAACTATGTATTCCATTGAGCGAGAAGCCTGTGTATTCTCCTTTAACTCCAATTCCCATTAAAATTCCTTTCTTCCTTATTATTATATCACAAGCGCGAAGAAAGCGCAAGTTTATTCGTTTTTTAAGTGGAAATTTTTGATGCTTTGGCAACAGTCCAAAAACTTGAAAAAAACGGGCGGGCATATTATAATTATTATTGTAAGCTATCATAATGGGAAGGATTATTTTATATGAGTTTTATAATAATTTTATATATAGCAGTAGTAATTGGTATAAGTTTATTAGTATATATTATATATAATACAATTAAATACAATAAAAAATACAATAATAATTATAATGTGCCGCCCTCTTTTTTTCAAATTTCCGAGGAAGTCCAGAAAAATTTGGAGAGCGCGCAAGCACGACTGGAGCAACTAGAAGCCGATTACAAAAATCGAGAGCAAGAACTAAAGGCTCAATACGACACCCTATCACAAGAGTTAAGACAAGATTATCTGACGCAAACTACACGAGCGCGCAGTCAGTACGAGCAACAAAAAGACGACTTCGCGCTCATGCAAGCAGAGTTGTCACAATCACTAGACAACTACAAAGCCAAAGCACAAGCCGAGCAAGCCTTTCTACAAAACAACATAGACTTTTACAGCTCAACTAGGCGCGCGCTCAACGAAGCCATCTTGCGTTCAATAGCAATGGAACAAGAAAAAGAATTTTACAAAATTCAAGTTTCTACTAATAATATAGAAGATATAGAAGTTGTGAGTTCTATTCGCGCTAGGTTACACGACTCTGTACCACTTAACAAACTCGTATGGACTTTATACTACCAACAACCAACTTCTGATATGATAAAGCGAGTTTTAAATGGGCGCACAGAAGTTAGTGGTATCTACAAAATCACATCTCTTACAACTGGGCTAGTCTACATCGGTAAATCCACCAATATAAAGCGCCGTTGGACTGACCACGTCAAAACCGCGCTAGGAGTTGGCACACTTGCTACTTCCTATTTCCATCGCACAATGGCAGAAGAAAAACCGCACAACTTCACATTTGAACTTTTAGAAGAAGTGCCTAAAGAAAACTTGACACAGAAAGAAACCTATTATATAAATATATATGACACTAAAAATAACGGACTGAACAGTTTGGGGTAGATATGGATACAAATTTAACAAAAGAACAAAAAGAAATTATAATGACAACTGAACCGCGCGTTGTGGTCAATGCGTGCGCAGGTGCAGGCAAAACAAAATGTATGATAGAGAGGGTTAGAACCTTACTACAATGGGGTACCAATCCCGCGGAGATAGTGGTTATCACCTTTACCAATCAGGCAGCGTCGGAACTACGTGAGCGCTTGAGTGACACGCCAAATTCCGAGCGCGTTTTTGTGGGTACAATTCATTCATACTGTAATACCCTATTGCTTATGGGCGGAATTGATACTTCGCGCATATTAAATGAGGAAAACTTTGACGAACTTTTCGACCTTATTAGTACGCACTACCATGTAATTCCAAAGGTTACACACTTATTGGTGGACGAGGCACAAGACTGTGACGGAAAACAGTACGAATTTTTCTTTAACTATGTGCGCCCACTCAACTTCATGATGATAGGTGATTGGCGACAATCGATTTATGAGTGGAGAGGTGCAGAACCACAGCTTCTACTTGACCTATCCAAGCAAGATGATGTCAAAACCTATACACTTTCCACTAATTTTCGAAGTGGCGCTCGTGTAATCAAAACTGCAGCGAAAGTTTTAGACGCGCTTGACCCTGACTTTCACGACTATTCACTATGTGGACGTGGCGTACGAGGACAAGTCACCAAACTCGAAGGTGTACTAGAAGCAATCGACCTAATCATGGAAGATGGTAATTATGGCTCATGGTTTATTGTGTGTCGTACCAATCAAGAAATAAGTGATGTATGCTATGTGCTTGCGCGCAAGGGTATTCCATACGACAGTTTCAAGCAATCCGAACTAGACCGAGGACAGCTTATCCAAAAAATGAAGGACAACACCGTTAAGGTACTAACTGTTCATGCAGCCAAGGGATTGGAAAACGATAACGTAGTTGTAATTGGTATGCGCCCATGGGGCAAAGACGAAGAAAAGCGCATTAAATATGTTGCCTATACACGAGCGCGCGACCATCTATATATAGTAAAAACTCAATCTAAAAAGAAAAAATTTCAAGAGTGGTAAATACCGCTCTTTTAATTTGCAAATTTTTAAAAAATGGGGTATAATAGAATAAGATAAGATTTAATGGGAGAAATGACTATGAATTATGATGCTAATTCCATTCAGACACTATCGTTTGTAGATGCTATTAGAACTCGTATTGCTATGTATATGGGTTCAGCAGATAACGCAGGTGTACTGCAATGTGTGAGAGAAATTATTACCAACTCAATTGACGAAGCTACAATGGGGTTTGGTAAGAAAATTACAGTTACTTTAGATGGCAACACCGTTACTGTAGAAGATGAGGGTAGGGGTGTGCCTTTTGGTGTGCGCGAGAGCGACGGTGTAGATGCAATTGTAGCTATCTATACCATGCCCCACTCTGGTGGTAAGTTTGACAACAAAACATATCAGAATGTTGCTGGTATGAATGGTATCGGTGCCAAGGGTACTGCGTTGTCGTCTGATTACTTCAGCGCGCAGTCGACTAGGGACGGGCGCACTTGTACGCTTATTGTAGAAAATGGTAAGGTTACATCGCTTACAACCGTTAAAGCTACTTCAACCAAAACTGGCACAAAAGTAATATTCACACCAAGCCAAGAGGTTTACAATCTTGAGCCAATTCACATTAACTTTAGCGACCTAAAAGAAATGTGCAAAAATTGGTCATATCTTTCAAGTGGAATTGAGTTCGCGCTCGAAGATAAGACAACAAAAGAAAAGGTTAAATATCTATCCAAAAATGGAATTAAGGACTTCATCAAAGATAATGCAGTTCCACTACACAAAACTCCACTTTATATTAAAATGGAAGAAAATGGAATTAAGTGTGAGGTCGCTGCGTTTTGGACTAAAGAACGCCACGAAAAATCGTTCACATTTACCAACGGACTTGCTAATCCTGAAGGTGGAACAAGTTTAACTGGTGTCAAAACCGCCCTAACCACATTCTTCAAAAAGCACATTAACGACACAGTGTCACCTGACGTCGCGCGCACGGGACTTTTTTATGTAGTTAATTGTCAAGTTCCGAACCCTTCGTTTGCAAACCAAACAAAGACTAAGGTAAATAATCCAGAACTTCGTGGTCTATGTCAGCGCGCGACAGGTAAAATGCTTGATGAGTTTTCCAAGCGCCACACCGACGAGTTCAATCGCATTATTTCCATGCTCACAAAAGAAGCAAAGGCAGAAATTGCTGCGGAGAAGGCGCGCGCTCAAATACTTAAAGCTGAAAAGGACATTGGCTCAAACCAAAAGAAAAAGGTTTTTGCTAGTGATAAGCTAAAAGATGCAGAAGTTTTGGGTGAGAAGTCGACGCTATTGCTTGTTGAGGGTAACAGCGCGGCGTCGTCACTTGCAAACGCGCGCACAAACGACTATGGTATTTTGGCACTTCGTGGTAAACCAATTAATGTACTTACTAATGACTTAGAAAAAATTTTAGATAATGAAGAAATTAAGTTGCTATTAAGTGCAATGAATATTGTGCCTTTTAAGTATGATAGCAAGAAGTTAAGATATGGTAGACTTGGAATTGCATCTGATGCTGATGCTGATGGCGGACACATTGCATTACTAGTTACAATTGCGCTCCAATACTTTGCGCCAGAGTTTATCAAGGAAGGTAGACTTGTGCGCCTAGAGTCACCATACTACATTGTCAAAAAGGGTGGTAAGGAATACTACTTTATGAACGAACAAGACATTAACGTAAAGGGTGATGTGCATCTGTGCAAGGGACTTGGTTCGTTATCACCTGAACAGGCACACAGGTCTATGTTTACAGAAGAGTTCCAATCTATTAAGGTTGTAGAACTTGACGAAGAAGATATAGAATTGCTAAATGGACTAATGGGCAAAGACACAGAACTTAAAAAACAATACGTACAAGAAAACATTGATTTCTCGCAAGTGCGCGAGTAGGAGATTTATATATGAGTAATAACTTTATTAAAGAAAACTTTACAAACTATGCAGGAGCAGTTATCCAAAACCGTGCTATACCGGAAGTTGTAGATGGATTGAAGCCGGGCGCTCGTCAGATTTTGTACTGTATGTATACTGACAAGTTTGTGCATGGGAAGCCTTATCAAAAAACACTAAAGGCAATTGGTTCTGCCGCACGTATATTTTGGCATGGAGACAGTTCGTGTTTGGGGGTTATAATGCGTAACGCACAACCTTTTGCAACACGCTATCCATTAGTAGAGGTTGAAGGAAACGTAGGTAATCTACAAGAAAGTGGCAACTATGCTTCCCCAAGATACACGAGCGCGCGCCTCACTTCTCTTGCAAACTATTTATTTAAGGATATAGAAAAGAATACAGTTTCAGAATGGCGCAATAACTACGACGATACAGAGCAGTATCCTGTGTATTTGCCATGTAAGGGGTTCGCGCCTATCGTAAATGGCACACTTGGTATTGGTGTATCTATGAGTTCTAGTATTCCACCTACTAACCTGCGCGAAGTGAACTCGGCGCTCGTGAAACTTTTGTGGAATCCAGACATTGATGATGACGAAATTATATGTATGCCTGACTTCCCAACTGGTGCTACAATACTTAATGGCTCACAAGTGCGCGAAGCCATGAAAAACGGTCATGGGAAAGCATGTAAGGTGAGAAGTACCATTGAGTATGATAAGGCTAACAATTGTCTAGTGGTAACTGAAATTCCATACATGACTTACGTGAACACTGTGTGCGCGCAGTTGGAAGATATTATTAACGAGGAAGATGGCAAGGTAAACCCCGGCATTGATAGGTTCAACGACCTCACAGGGCTTACACCAAAACTCAAAATTTATCTAACTAAAAACGCAAACGTAAACAAAGTAGTAAAGTATTTATACAAAAATACATCACTACAAAACCACTATGGCATTAACTTTAATATGCTTGAAAAGGGAAGATATCCAAAAGACTACACATGGAAACAAATGTTACAGGCGCACCTAGACCATGAAATGGAAGTTTATGCACGCGCGTTTCAGTTTGATGTAGACCGTATTAAGGAACGCCTACACATCATTGAGGGATTGGTGTTAGCCATCAACAAAATTGACGAAGTTATCACCACCATCAAAAGTGCGAACTCTACATCCGATGCGCAAACCAAGCTAATGACTCTTCTGTCTATTGATGGCGCACAAGCACAAGCCATTTTAAAAATTACATTAAGTCGTCTTGCTAAAATGGAAACCAATAAACTTTTAGACGAACAATCCACATTATTTTCCAAGAAAAACGAAATTGAAGCCATTTTAAACGATACCAACCTACTCAAAAAGGAAGTTGAAAAAGGTTTAAATGAAGTTTCCCTAAAGTTTGGCGACGAAAGACGCACAAAAATTATAGACCTTAACACGCAAGAAGATGAGGAAGTTGAACAGTTTAACTTTATTGTTAGCCTTACTAACGAAAACAGACTGTTCACTACAAAGGAAACGTCCCTTTATGCTCAAAAGAGAGGAGCGCGCGGTCGTAAAATTAAGTTATCCGAGAACGAAACAGTTATAGGTTCAGCATCGTGTGACAGCAAAAATCCTTTAATGTTTGTATCAAATAAAGGAAAGGCATTTTTTACCACAGTGAACGAACTTAACCTAGAAGATTTTAACTACTGCGAAAGTTTGTTTGGCTTACAAGAGCGCGAAGTCATAGTCCAAGTCATTGATATTAATTCTAAAAACCTACAAAAGTTTTTAGTTTTCTTTACTGCAAATGGACTTATCAAAAAGACTGCCATTTCAGAACTCATGAAAAGTACACAAGCTAAAAAGTGTATTGAGTTAGAAGAGGGCGACAGCTTAGTTGGAATTGATGTGGTAGAAGATGAGAAAGTGGGTTTTCTATCATCTAATGGTAACCTTATGATTACAAACTCCTCACAAGTGCGCGCGAGCGGACGTTCGGCAAGAGGTGTTAAGGGCATGAAGGTGGACGACGGCGTCGTAGTGCGCGGGCGCTCATGTAAGCAAGACACAATTGAAATAGTAACCATAAGTAAAAAAGGTAAAATTTCAAGAACGCCAATAGGTGACTTCAAAGTAACTGGCACTAACACCAAAGGACTGCGCGCTCAAAAGTTAAAAGACGGTGACTCTATGGTAGACTTCCTACCAATCACCAAAAGCGACAAAGAACTTATAATTGCTACTTCCACAAACCAAGTTAAAATGCAAATTAGTGAAATTCCACTTTCTAGTCGTGGTACAGTTGGTGTAATTGCTACCGACCTCAAAAATTCACAAGTAATTGAACTCGTAAAAATTTGCAATTAAACTAAAAGTAGGTTATAATATATATAGGAATTAAGAGAGAAATAAAATCCTCTTAAAAACTTATAATAAAATTTTATTTTCAAAGGAGAAAACAACTATGTCAGACGCTATTAAGCTAACAGAAAAGTCAGCAGAAGTATTCAATTATGTTAGAGAGAATGGAAAGGCATCTATTCCAGAAATCGCAGCAGCAGTACAGAGAGCGCCACGTTCTGTAAGCGCAAATGTAACTGACCTCGCAAAGAAAGGTCTAGTGGTAAGAGTTAAGGAAGCTGTTGAGGGTGAGGAAGGCGAAGTAACATTCGTACAGCTTACAACAGATGGAGTAGCTTTTCAGGCTTAAGTAGTTTTGAGGGAGTTTAGCTACTCCCTTTAAATTTACTATTTTTCAACTAAAATTACAAAAGGATAAACAAAATGAGAATTGCAGAGAACACAGTATATATCGAAGGAACACTTCTTGAAATCGACCTAGAAAAGACACAAATTACACCACGTTCAACTGGCACTCTAGCCAACTGCATTAGAGGTAGAATTATGGTTAGAGTAAATCAGTCTATCAATGGAGTAGACAAAACTCTTGACATTCCAGTTAATATGTTCAGTATGGAACTGAAGAAAGATGGTGGTGCAAACCCAGCTTACGCATCTATTGAAAAGGTTATGACTGAGTTTAAGTCTGCGGCAGCAGTAGGCTTTGAAAACGCAGACAAAATCAGAGTTACTAACGGTCAGATTGACATGAATGAGTTTATCAGCGGTCAGGGTAACTTTGTCTCTGAACCAAGAGTACAGGCTAACTTCGTATACAAGGTAAACGAGGGTTCAGAGTTCAAGCCACAGGCAAAGTTTGAACTTGAAATGTACGTTCAGTCTTGTCTACCTGAAATGGACAAGGACAACATGCCTACTGGCAGACAGAAGATTACAGCTATCGTGCCTAAGTTTGGTGGCGCAGTAGATGTTGTGCCTCTATATGGTGTATCACCAGAGGTAAACAACGTTATCACTAACTACTGGGTTGCAGGTTCAACGGTAAAGGCAATCGGTAGACTTGACTTCTCCAACACCGTAGAAACCATTGCTGAAAAGGTTGGCTTTGGTGAAACCATCGAAAGACAAAAGGTTACTAGAGTAAGTGACCTTATCATCACAGGTGGTGACCAAACTCCTGCTATCGGTGAACTTGCTTTCACAAAGGCAGAAATTGATGCAGCTATGCAGCAAAGAGATGCTAAACTCACAGAAATGAGAGCAAAGGCTGAGTCCAAGGGCGGTACTGTAACAAAGCAGGCTCCTGCACAGAACGCAGGCTTTAACGCAAGAGGATTTTAATAAGGGGGTAGATAAATGATTGATTTACTAGCCCTAGAACCCAATGTAATTTCTCGCGACTTATCCGGCAAGTATGTGTTGCTTGCCGGCGCAGAGAAGATTGGTAAAACTTCCTTCTGCGCGCAGTGTCCGGATACTGTAATCTTTGCAACAGAGATTGGAACTAACGCACTGCCAGGCGCTATGGTACAGCCTATCAACTCATGGGGCGACCTGAAGTTAGCGGTTGCACAGCTTAATAACCCTAAAGTTAGGGAAAGATTTAAGAATGTGGCAATTGACACTATTGGTATTGCCTTTGACTTATGTGAGAGATATGTGTGCGCGAGTTACAATGTAAATGAGATAGGTGATATTCCTTATGGTAAGGGTTGGTCTACTCTATCCAAAGAGTTTAGGTCAACACTTGTACAAATTACCATGATGGGATATGGACTTATCATGACTTCGCACCTTAAAGAACTTGAGGACGAAGCCACAAAAGAGAAATTTATCCAGCCTGACCTATCCAACCGTTGTAAAAACATCGTTAATGCACTTGTTGATGTTATCGGCATTATTACACAAGAATGGAATGAGAATGGGGAGTCTGCTAGATGGCTATACACAAAGCCAACTAGATACATCAAGGCAGGTACAAGATATCGCTTTTTAGAGCCAAAAATTCCATTTGGATATGAGCAGTTGGTAAATGCGATTGGTGATGCTATTGACAAGGAAGTTGAACTAGGTGCGGTTTCGGTGGATAAAACTGATAAAGTGCCCGCAGAAGTAAGTCAAGAGTATGACTATGACGACCTTATGGGTAGAGCAAAAGCCGTTTGGGAAACACTTATCACAAACCAAAAAGATGAGGCTATTGCAGAAGAAAACTACAACAAGATTATGAGTACCATTGTAAAGTATTTCCATACTCCTGTACAAATTTCAACCATTACTAAAGACCAGGTTGAACCACTCAACTTTGCTGTAATGGAACTTGAAAAACTAGCCAATTAAATTGAATTGAATATACAATTGAAGTAGAGTAGCTAAAATCGGCTACTCTATTTTTTAGTATATAACTTGAAAATTCGCCAAATTTATGGTATAATATATATAGAAAGGATTATCAGAAATGGCGAACAAATATAATATTGTACATTGTCGTGTATGTGGGCGAGAAATTGATAAGTCTACTACGCGCGAGGGCATTGATTGGGTAATGCCTTCAAGAAACTACTATTTTCACAAGAACTGTTATGATAACTGGCGCAATTCTAATAGCGGTGATGACCAATTTTGGGTTGACCGCATGTATGACTTACTTGCGCGCGACCTTAAAATGAGTTATAATTTTTGGGTTTGCGAGGGTCAGCGCAAAAAGTTCTTGAAGAAAAATATGACAAACAAGGGGATTTACTATACCTTGCTATGGTTTTATACTGTCAATAACGGTGATAGAAGTAAATCAAATGGTGGTATTGGTATAGTAGAGTACGTGTATAACCAAGCATGTAGCTATTGGGTGGAATTGGAAGAACGCCACGCTGGCATACTCAGCCAAATCGACGAACAATTGTGTGCGCGCGAGCGAGAAAATGCTCAAATCGTGGTACGCAAGGCAGTCACGCGCTCAACTAAGAAAAGCACGTACGATTTTAGTGATGTAGAAATGGATTAAAATGAATAGCAAAATTTGTGTTCAGCAAGTATTAGGCTCAATAATGAAAAAACCGCAACTATTGAGCCATATAGACAAATACACTTTGGACTTAACAGATTTTGACAATTTACTAGAACGATATGTGTATGTGGCACTTACAAAGTTATATGAAAGTGGTGCAACAAAAATTCAACCTATTGATGTAGAAGATTGTCTATCTACCAATCCAAAGGCGGAAGGAGTTTTTCAACGCTCTAATGGTATTGAATATTTGCAAGACATTTATTCACTATCGGAAGTTGATAATTTTGACTACTATTACACGAAACTTAAAAAAATTAATTTACTGCGCGATTTAAGCAAGAATGGGTTTGACATAAGTGAGATTTATATTGATGACCTATCCGACCCAAAGGCATATGAAGTTAATCAGTTATTTGAAACATATACAATCCAAGATATTGTTAATGTGGTAAGGCGCAAACTACTATCTATTGAAAGTCAGTATGAAGTTAATAATGAGGTAGAAGTTGAGAATGTGGCAGAAGGACTAGAAAGCCTATTATCCGACATTCAAGAACAACAATCTATGGGTGTGCCAGTGCAGGGCGCGATGTGGAACCAAGTTATCAATGGGGCAATGCCCGGCACCCTTACAATACGTTCAGCAGCCAGTGGTACTGGTAAGACAAGAAATGCGATTGCCGATGCGTGTTATTTGGCGTTTCCTATGAGGTTCAATTGGACGACACAGAAGTGGGAAGTCAAAGGTAGTAGCGAAAAGGTTCTGTTTATTGTTACAGAGCAACAGTTTTCAGAAGCGCGCAAGATGGTATTGGCATATATTACAGGTATAAATGAGGGTAAGTTTAGATATGCGAACTTTAGTGATTTAGAGCGCGAAGTTTTAAATCAAGGCATTGAAATTTTGGAACACTTTAAGAACAATTTAATTTTGGTTAAAGTTCCAAACCCTACCATAGAACTCATCAAAACACTCGTGCGCGAGAACTGCCTGACACATGATATTACGTGCGTGTTTTATGACTACATATTCATCGGTCCCGCGCTTTTGGGTGAGTTTCGTGGGTTTGCGCTGAGGAACGATGAGGTGCTGCTCATGCTTTCGACCGCGTTGAAGGATTTAGCGGTAGAGCTAAACGTCGCCATGTTCACTTCAACACAACTTAATGCCAAGGGCGATGAGGATAGAGGCATACGTAATGAAAGTTCATTTGCAGGTAGTAGAGCCATTATCAACAAGGCGGATAATGGTGCTATTATGGCGCGCCCAACACAAGAAGAACTAAGCCTATTTAAAGACTCTAAAACAGGATTGCCAAACTTAGTAACTGATGTATTTAAGGTTAGAAGTGGTGAGTGGACGCAAGTTAAAATATGGTCACAGTTTGACTATGCAACAATGCGCAAAACAGACCTTTTTATAACTGATGCGGGACTTAATCCAATTGAGAATTTTTATAAGTATGGAGTATATGAGGTTAAAAGTTGGGAAGATAAAGACGAACAAGAATACCAGTCTATGGTAGTAGATTTGAATAATAGAATAAAGGCGCAAAATGAACTATAAGAAATTACTTGAACAATTAGATAATGATAAAATTAAATTATTGTTAGATAAATTAAATGTGCCATATGAGGAATTTGACGAATATATTATATGCGCCACAGCTTGTCATAATATAAATTTAGATGAGTGTTCGCGTAAATTATATTGGTACAAAGACAATAAGTTTTTTTATTGTTATACTCATTGCGGTGGCATGTCAATTTTTAAATTTCTGCAAAACTATTATACTGTTAGAAATATCAGTTATAATTGGTATGAAGATATTTATGAGGTAGTTGTCAATTGCAGTAACTACAATCCTGACTTAGAAGTTCATGACCGATACGAGCCAATTCGTGACCGCTATCAAGAAGGCTCACACGAGCGCGCGCTCGACAAAATAAGTCATAATTTGTTAGATTGTTTTGTGAAACTTTATCCACCAATATGGCTAAAGGATAGAATTTCAAAACAAGCAATGGATAAGTTTGGCATATTGTTTTCAATTGCGCAAAATAAAATTGTGATACCGCATTATGACGAGAATGGGAACTTGGTTGGTATTCGAGGTCGCGCGCTCGACGATTGGGAAGTTGAAAATGTGGGTAAGTATACGCCAGTTAAAATTGAGGGCAAGTTTTACGCACACCCTTTGAGCCTAAACCTATATGGCTTGAACTTTAACAAAGACAATATACGCAAAACTGGCATTTGCTATATATTTGAGTCCGAGAAATCGGTTTTACAATTTGAAAGTTTTGATAGACCAAATTGCGCGGTAGCGATATGTGGCTCACACCTTAACAAGTTTGCCTTGAAGAAACTTATACGATGCGCGCGCCCACAAGAGATAGTGGTATGTTTTGACAAGGAACAAAACTGTCAAGACAACTATTTTCAAAAACTATGGAATTTGTGTAGTAAGTATAAAAACTATGCAAATTTTAGTTTTATATATGATAGAGAAAATTTATTACAAGATAAAGACTCTCCTAGTGATAAAGGGGAAGAAGTTTTTAATCAACTATTACAGAAAAGAGTAAGGATAGTATAAATGAAGTATAAATTAATTAACGAATTGTATAGCGACAATTTTCTTTCAAACCTATTACATGAGCGCGGGATTGAAAATTTAGAGGAATTTAAAAATCCGTCGCCCTCAAACTTACAGTCACCAGAGAACTTGGATAATGTGAGGTTGGGTTATATGATGTTGGCGCAGTACGCAGGTCAGCATTGTAAAATCGCATTGGTTGTAGATTGCGACGTAGATGGTTACACGAGCGCGACAGTGGCTAGAGTTGGACTTGAGAGAATGGCGCAGGCAACACAATCCAATTGGGAAGTAGTACACTACCTACACGAGGGCAAAGAGCATGGATTATCTGACGTGTGTGATGAAATTGAAGCCGGAAATTACGATGTAGTTATACTGCCTGATGCATCTACTAACGACTATGAGTACCACGAACGACTGGGCGCTCATGGAAGCCGTGTATTAGTTTTAGACCACCACGAAAAGAACGAAGATGCGCAATTCAGCGACTATGCGGTTATCATCAACAACCAACTTTCAGACCGTTACACAAACAAAAGTCTTAGTGGTGTAGGAGTTACATGGCAGTTCTTTAGGTTTGTAGGCAAGGAACTAGGTATCCCTACTCTAGTAGATGACCAAATTGATATAGTTGCGCTAGGTCTAATCGGTGATATGATGGATGTGCGCAATCTTGAAAACAGATACATTATCAGCCACGGTCTAAACTCAATTCAAAACAAATTCTTTATAGCTCTTTGCAACAAACAAGCCTATTCCATCAAAGACACTTTCACCCCAATTACAATCGCCTTTTATATAGTTCCACTTATCAATGCTATGATTAGAGTTGGAACACAAGAGGAAAAAGAACGTGTGTTCTTGGCGCTCTACGATGGTGACATCGAAGTTGAATGTCACAAGCGTGGGTGTAAGGGTGAACTTGAAAAGGTTTCAATTGAAAGTGCGCGCGAATGTGTCAATGCTCGTGCAAAACAAAACCGCATATTGGACAAAATGATGGAAGCCATTGATATGATTGTGGAGCAAAAAGAACTTTTAGCACATAAAATTATTGTACTAGAGTTGCTTGAAGCCTATGACCTACCGAAAACGTTAAATGGACTACTTGCTATGAAAGTTGCTAATAAGTATAAGCGACCTACGTTAGTTGTCAAGCGCGCAGACGATGGAATGTTGCGCGGCAGTATTCGTAATGTACACAATAGTCCATTGCCAGACTTCAAGGAATTTCTAACTAACACAAACCTAACAGAATATGTGAGTGGTCACGCAAATGCAGCAGGTATTGGAATACAAGTTTCAAACCTAGACACATTCCAAGAACTAACTGATACGCAACTAGCTGATGTTGCCTTCAATGAAAACTACCATGACATCAACTTTATTTTTGATAGCGCCAGTCCATTGCTTGAACAGTTCATCTATGACGTAAGCGATTGGAGCGACACATGGGGTCAACAAAACGATGAACCTGTTGTACTTGTCAAAAACATTAGCCTAGACAACTATACCATAATGGGTAAGTCACAAGATACCGTCAAAGTTATGCACAACGGCATCGCTTACATATTCTTCAAGGCGCACGACTTTATCAAAGAGTTAGAAGGAATTGACGTATCCAAACACACCATTAATGTAATTGGGCGCACAAACGTAAATGAGTGGATGGGCACTTACACACCCCAAATTTTTGTTGATGACTATGAACTAGAAACTAAAATTTCAAAGCCAAAATGGGAGTTTTAGAACTTTTAAAAAATAATATTTTATGGTATAATTAATTAATAAGAAATATCAGTAAATTTAAGGAGTTTCAATGAAATACATAGGTTCTTTACACAACCACACAGATATGAGCAACCTAAGATTGAGGGATAGTATTAACACTATCCCCTCTTTGATTGATACGGCAATTTCGCTAGGTCATAAGTGTGTAGCAATCACAGAACACGAATCTGTGTCAAGTGCGCTGAAGGCAGAGAAGTATTATGACAAGATAAAAGAGAACAACCCTGACTTTAAACTTATTAGGGGTAACGAGATTTATTTGGTAGACGATATAGAAGATGAGAAGTTTTCCGAATTAATAAAAGGTTATCCCCATTTTATATTGCTTGCAAAAGATGAAATAGGACACCGCCAAATTAGAGAAATTTCTAGTAGAGCATGGCTTGGAAGTTATAGCTCACGAGGAATGTTAAGAGTGCCCACAAGAGCGCGCGACCTAAAGGAAGTTATTGAGCAAGATAGAGGTCACGTTATTGGTATGACAGCGTGTCTTGGTGGAACACTACCACAAATTATTTTAAAAGGTGAGGAGTTTGGTATTGCGCGTGAAGAGTATATGTCGACCGCGCGCTCGTGGATTGAGAGTAAGAAAGAAGTGTTTGGCGAGGGTAATTTCTACCTAGAACTACAACCCGCAGACTACACCGAGCAACACTTTGTGAATAAGGCTATAGTTGAGTTAGCACATGCAACCAATACGCCATACGTTGTTACTAACGATGCACACTATCCTCTTGCAAAAGACAGAAACGTACACAAGGCTTTCCTAAATGCAGAAAATGGAGAGCGCGAAGTTGATGCATTTTACGCTTATACATATCTTATGAGCGACGAGGAAGTTAGAGAGCTTCTAAAAGATGACCTTACAACAGAAGAATTAGAAACCGCTTTTACCAATATCCAAAAAATTGCGGATAGTTGCGAAAACTATTCTCTCGTAAAACCCTTAAAAATTCCTCAATTACAATGGAAAACAGCCAACGCAATAGATGAAAATTTAAAACAGAAATTTATCGCCCAAGCGCCAATGTTGGATACGTTTTTAAAGTCCGAAGAGAGCGATAAGTTGCTTGCAGAACTTATAATGGAAAGACTTGCAAGCGATACACAACTTCAAGACGCGCGCACATTGAATGAAGTGAACGAGTGTCTGAAAAGCACATGGGACAGTTCAGAAATTAACAATGTGCGTTGGAGCAAATATTTTCTCAACCTACAGGGTATTGTAGATGGTTGTTGGGAAGCAGGCTCACTTGTGGGCGCAGGTAGAGGTAGTGGTATCGGTTTTGTGTTACTATATCTACTAGGCATCACACAGATAAATCCTCTGCGCGAAGAGTCTCAAACCAAGCGTTGGAGATTCCTTAACCCTGAACGTGTAACCGTCCTGGATTAACAAAATTCTACTTGTAATATCTCACCTTTATGTATCTTATTACCTAAAAGTTTACTTAGATATAGAGAGGAGAGAAAAATGGAAAAAGATAAAAGGCATTCATATTGTAAGTTTACAATTACAGAAGAAAAAGAAATTATTAAATCATATCAAAAAGGTAATAGTTTGGCAAAAGTGGGTAAACAATTTAATTGTAACCCTAGTACAGTAAAAAATATATTAAAGGCTTATGATATACAAACTCGTAACTTATCTCAAGCTAGACGAAACTATCTTAACTATACAATTAACGAAAATTGTTTTGCTAATATTGATAATCCAGATAGTGCATATTGGTTAGGAGTCATGTACAGTGATGGCTTTATCACAAAAACTAGTCCATATACAAATTATTTCGGAATTACAGTACATGAAAAAGATAGTGAGTGGTTAGAACGCTTTAAAGAATTTTTACAATATAATGGAGAAGTAAGACATTATATAGCAAAAACAACTTATAACGAAAACACCCCCATTGCTAAACTTATCATAGGAAATAATAAAATAGTAGCTGACTTAGAAAAACTAGGAGTGGTTGAGCATAAAACTTTTCAGCTCTCTCAAATACCTCAAATAAGTTATATAGATGATTTTATTAGAGGATACATTGATGGCGATGGAAGTTTATTAAAACGGTGCGCCCACATAACTATTGCTGGTACAAAAGAATTATTATTAAGTATAGCAAATTATTTTCAAATACCTTATAGTCTATATAAAGATAAAAGTATATATAGTTTACAATACAATGCAAAAGAAAGTCACTACTTAGAAAAAAGACTTTATGCAAATGCAAACTATTATTTAAAAAGGAAATATGATATTGCAAGTAGAAGTTTTAACAGTCCCCTTACATTGGAAGATGTAAAGGAAAACTCCGAATATCAGGGAAAGCCCTTAGAGCCCTAATTACTAAGCGTTAGAGTAATCAAAACGTGGCTTAACTAATCATTAAGGTATAGTAACAAGATTAAGGATTGGGTAATCCTGAGACATAGCTCCTTTTATAAAAGGAGAAGGTTGCAACGACTACCAAGGAGTGTCCAGACCGGACAATGGTATAGTCTATTCCCCTAAAAAATATCGGGAAACCGAGGGTATCAAAGATTGATATAGATATCGAAGGACAGAAGCGTACGGCGGTTATGCACCATTTTAGGGAACTATACGGTGAAGATAGAGTAGCTAACGTACTAACACTACGTACCGAGAAGTCTAAATCTGCATTACTTACAGCAGCGCGCGGACTAGGTATGGACGTAGATGAAGCACAGTATTATGCTTCTCTAATTGAAGCAGAGAGAGGTATTCTGCGTACGTTACATGAGTCGTACTATGGTGATAAAGATAAGGGTATTCGTCCTAATAGAGTTTTCGTAACAGAAATGAACAAAAACCCAGAGTTATGGGAAGTAGCCAAAGGCATCGAAGGACTTATCAGCGGAATGGGTATCCACGCAGGTGGAGTAGTGTTTGTGGACGAACCATTCACTACCAATGCTGCCCTAATGCGCACAAAGAATGGCGAAATTATTACAGCTTTTGAGTTACATGATGCGGAAGAGTTATCATTAATTAAGTATGACGTTCTATCCATTGAAGCATTAGACAAAATTCATAACTGTATTACATTATTGTGTGATTACGGCTATGCAGAACCAAAAGAAACTCTGCGCGAAACCTACGAATCCATTGTAGGTGTATATAATCTTGAACGTACCAACCCTAAAATGTGGGAAATGATATGGAATCATGAGGTTAATGCACTATTCCAAATGGAAAAGCAGAGCGGACAGCAAGGTATCGCCCTTATCAAACCTAAAAGTGTTGATGAACTTGCAACCCTTAACTCTGCAATTCGTCTTATGGCACAAGAGCGCGGAGCCGAAAGACCACTCGAAAAATGGGCGCGCTTTAGACAGAACATAAGCGGTTGGATTGATGAAATGAGATATGCGGGCTTAACAGAAAGCGAAATTAATTTCTTCAAAAATAGTCCATGTTTTGTAGATGGAATGTGTTTTACACAAGAAGATATGATGGAATTATTGATGGCGCCTGAGTTGGGTGGTAACTCACTAGGGTTCGCAGATAAGGCGCGTAAGGTTGTAGCCAAAAAGAAAATGGAAGAGATTGACTCTCTCCACGCAGAATACATTGAGAATGGACTGCGCGCTGGTGTAAGGAAAGAGTTATTGGTGTATGCATGGAGAGCAGGAGTTGTGCCACAACTCGGCTACAGTTTCAACAAATCTCATACACTTGCATATAGTATTATTGGCTTACAAGAAATGAACCTAGCATTTAGATTTCCTGTTATATTGTGGAACACCGCATGTCTAATTGCAGATAGTGGCATGAGCGCGGATTCAAAAGACTATCTCAATGACGAAGACGTGAAAGCAAGTGTAGACTATGGTAAAATTGCAACAGCGATTGGTAAGTTTATGCACAGCGGTATCCATATTCAGCCACCACACATTAACAAGTCTAGTTATACGTTCTCACCGGACATTGAGTCTAATTCCATTTTATATGGCATGAGTGGTATGAACAAGATTGGACTATCGGTAGTAAAGGACATTATTAATAATAGACCTTACAAGAGTTTGGAAGATTTTTGCAATAAAGTAAAAATCAATAAAACACAGGTTTTTAACTTAATAAAGTCAGGTGCTTTTGATGAGTTGGAAGGCATAGAGCGATATAAAATTGCGGAAAAATTCGCATTCCAAGTTTCAGATACAAAAACTAAACTTAACATGCAAAACGCGCGCAAGTTAAGTGAAAAGGGGCTGTTAAATAATTTTCCTTTTGAGTGCGCAGTAATTGACTTTAATACATACCTGTCTAAAAAGCAATTTAAATGCAAAGAATATGAAGGTTACTATTTAGATAACGATGCTTATGGTTTTTGGGAACGTAACTTCTCACTTGACGAACTTACCCCAAATCCAAGTGCGCCAAGTGGCTTCGCGCTCAAGAAAACAGCGTGGAAGAAAAACAAAGACCGTGCGTTAGCACCAGTGAAAAAATATATCCAAGACCATCAAGAAGAACTTTTACTACAATTCAACGAGGAAGAAATTCAAAAAATTGTAGAAAAGTATTGTGAAGGCTCGTACTCCAAGTGGGAAATGGATAGTATCTCATGTTACATACACGAGCATGAGTTGGCGCACGTGAATTTAGATAGAAACGAGTTCGTCGACTTCTTCGACCTAAGCGAAGAGCCTGACGTTGAATACACATTCACCCCAAAGAATAGTCAGCGCGAGATACCAATATATCGTATCCACAGAATTTGTGGTACAGTATTGGATAGAGACAAAGCTAAAAAACTTGTTACGTTGCTCACTCCAACTGGTGTAGTGACCGTACAAATATATGGTGACGCATTTACTCACTATGATAGACAATTATCTGAAGTAGGCGCAGATGGTAAAAAGCACGTTATAGAGAAATCTATGTTTTCGCGCGGTACAAAAATAGTAGCAACAGGCATTAGACGTGGCGACAACTTCTTGTGCAAAAAGTACAAAAAAACACCATTCCACCTTATTGAAGAAATTATCAATGTTAGTGAAAAAGGTGTAGTGACTACAAGAGCGCGCGAGTTAGATACCGAAAATTCATAGAAAGCCTACCGAAAAACTACTTAATAGGGCAAGGGAAAATTAATCCTTTGCCCATGATTTTTTCGTACGCTTCGTACCACGAAAGGAACACATGATGATAACGTTATATTCAACAGGTTGCCCTAAGTGCAATGTACTGAAGGCAAAACTAGATAGTAAAAACATAAGTTATAACTACATAGAGGGGGATAAAGCGATTGAGTTCGCGCAGGCGCACAACATAATGGAAATGCCGATTGTGACAGACAACGACACCATTCTAAATTTCATGGACGCCAACAACCTTATCAATTCACTTTAAAGGAGATTTTGTATTGAATATTAATGTTCATTTAAACAAAAATTTTATTACGCAGTATAACAAACTGCAAGCCAAATATGGAACTGAAATGGCAAGACTTAATGGTTTTGATGATGACCAATTAAGTTACACAGACTTTATTGATGGTTTTGTGGATAAGGAAAGCGTTGCTGATGCATCTATTGATGGCAACGCCAACGTAGGACACAAAGACATTTTAACCATGACAACTGAAATGCCAAAGGCACACCAAAAACTTTTAGCCTTCAACAAAATTTTCTACGAACTAAATAAAAAGTATGGTTTCAAAACGGCTTGTGAGTGGTTAGAGCAAGAGTGGACGCGCGCTCTGTATATGCACGACGCGCACTCGTCAACATTTGTGTCATATTGCTTCGCTTATGACCTTAAAGACCTAGCAGAGCAAGGACTATTTTTCATTGATGGGTTTAATGGTGAGCCACCACAGCACCTTGAAACATTTGTAGATTTCGTAAAAGAGTTCATTAGTTTTGCTTGTAACAGAACCTCAGGCGCCATTGGACTTCCAAATATCATTCCATACTTCTACTATTTTTGGAAGAAAGATATTCAGAACGGCTACATGGGACTTACCAAGGAGCATGGAGAAACGTTCGCAAAACAGCAAATTCAACGTTTTGTGTACGCACTAAACCAACCATTCCTAAGGGGCGGACAACAAAGCGCATTTACCAACGTATCTGTATTCGATAAGCCATACCTAGAAGCCCTATTCGGTGGTGCAACATACCCCGACGGCACATTCATGGTAGATGACCTTGAGGAAATTCAAGAGTTCCAAAAGATTTTCATGGAAACAGTAAGTGAAATTCGTGCGCACAACATGATGACGTTCCCAGTTCTTACAATGGCACTACTGCGCCAAAACGGCAAATTCATCGACGAGCCATTCGCGCGCTGGTGTAGCAAACACAATAGAAAATGGACTGACAGTAACTTTTTCATTGACGATTCTGTTACAAGTCTATCTAACTGTTGCAGATTAAAATCCCAAATTGACGACTCTTACTTCAACTCAATTGGTGGTACTGCGCTAAAAGTAGGTTCTATGAAAGTAAGTGCAATTAACCTTGCGCGCCTTGCATATGAATCAAAGGACGAGCAAGACTATCTAGTTAGACTTAAAAACTTAGTAGAACTAGATTGTAAGGTGCTTGATGTACAGCGCTCAATTATAATGCGTAATGTGGAAAAGGGACTTATGCCTCAGTTCTCACATGGACTTGTTGACCCTAAGTTCTGCTACTCCACAATTGGCTTTACTGGCGTATATGAAACACTAAAACACTTCGGCTATACAGAACAAGATGAGTTTGAGAATACGCACTACACAGAGGAAGGCAAGGAATTTGCAAAGAAACTGTTCCAAGTTCTACATAACACAAAAGACCAATTTGGACTAGACAAAGACTATAAGTTCAACGTAGAACAAATTCCGGGCGAGAGTGCATGTGCCAAGATGCAACTAGCTGACCAAATTCTATACCCTGAAGATTGTGTTAATGACCTACCGCTATATGGTAACCAATTCTTACCGCTAGGTATTAAGGCAACTCTTCAAGAGCGCATTGAAACAGCAGCACTATTCGATGGGTATTGCAATGGCGGTTCTATTCTCCACGCAAACCTTGAAGCGCCATTCGATTCAGACGACAAGGCATGGGAGATGCTTAACTACATTGCAGACAAGGGCGTTACATACTTTGCATTTACAACTAAAATTCAAGCATGTAAGAATAACCACGCGTTCTTCGGTAAGAAGTGTCCCGTATGTGGTGGCGATGTATACACTGAATATTCTCGTATTGTAGGTTTCTATGTTCCTGTGCGCACATACTCTTCCGAGCGCAAAGCCGAGTGGAGTATGAGAAAATGGGAGAATGTAAATGGTAATTAAGGGTTTAATTTTTGAAGATTTTGTGAATTACAAGAAAACTTGTATGACAATTGAGTTTCCCTATTGTGACTTTAAGTGCGATAGGGAAAATGGAACTCAATTGTGCCATAATTGGGCGCTTACAGATTGCAAGTCTTTAGAAATTGAACCTGCGCGCATTGCGCACTTATATGTTACAAGTGCGCTAACTTCTGCATTATGCATGCAAGGGTTAGAACCTATGGATAGCTTTGACGATGTAATCGAAGTTTGCTCACTCGTGCGCGCAGTCACTGACGACGACATTGTCATTTACACAGGCTATAATCGTGATGAAATTGAAGATAAAATTGAAAAATTGCAAGAGTTTGACAATATAATTGTTAAGTTTGGTAGATTTCGTCCTAATCAAAAACCACATTTTGACGAGGTACTCGGTGTAAATTTAGCATCAGATAATCAATATGCAGAAAAAATAAGTTAAAAATTTTAGGCTAGGGATAAAATCTCTAGTCTATTAATTTGAAAAAATTTTTAAAACGTGGTATAATATATTAAGAAGATAAAAGGAGAAAATTTTTGTTATTATTTATTACTGTACAATTTATTAATGTTATTATATCTACAATTAAGTCAATACTAACCGTAAATGGTGGCAAATGGACTGCGGGATTGGTAAATGCAACAACATATACCATGAGCGCCGTCTTGATTAAGTTTATTGCAAATCAGAGTTATGGAGTGGCATTAACCGTAACTTTTATAACTAATATTATAGGTGTGCCATTGGCGAAATGGCTATTAGAACTAAGACAAAAAGAAAAATTATGGGTGTTTATGGCAACCATAAGCGGATTAGACAAATTAAATGAACTAGAAAAAATGTTACAAAGCAGAAACATAAACTACGTACTAATGAAAGCCATGAACCAACGCACGCAAGCCAGTATCTACTCCGGTAGTAGAGGTGAGTCCGCGCTCGTGGAAGAAATATTACACCAATTGTCAATTAATAGTTATCACAAAATAGAAACACTATAAAGGAGAAGCACATGGGACACCTATACCTATTTGTAGGCGATAGTGGTAGTGGAAAAACAACAATAGCCAACGAACTAGAAAAACGTGGGCTATCGGTTGTATCGTCATACACAACACGACCACCACGCCATACAAACGAAAAAGGACACATTTTTATTAGCGAGCAGGAATTAGAAACCCTCAAAGCCAATGAGGAAATTGTAGCTGAAACCACATATAATGGTAACTGGTATGGTGCTACTAAGCGCCAAGTTGACGCAAGCGACGTCTACATCATCAATCGCAACGAAGTTATCAATTTCATGAAAACTTATGAGCGCCCAGTCGTAATAATTGAGTTTCTTGCTGACGAAGAAACATTGAAGTCAAGGTTGACCGCGCGCTCATGTAAGCATTCTTCGGTTGAGCGTATTGCAGTAGATGCAGAAGAGCGACTACATGACGATGCAGACCTATGGAGAATACGTGTCAGTACATCAAACGATACTATCGAAAATACTACTAATTTAGTATTGGATATTATAAATTTTTTCAACCAATGTGAGGTAAAAACCTTTAAGGAGCATTATGATTTATAACGTCTATGACAAACAAGGTAAAATGCACATCAGCACTCGCTACTTAGATGTAGCTTCAGATTTTGCCATTCATCTAGGTAAAAACTTTGAATATATCGAATGTATTGAAGAAAAACCATCACCAAGATTTGGAATACTAAAACGCAAGGAGCGACCAAATGATTAAAACTGAACACATAGACGTATGGGGTTTTGAACATGCCATCAGAGGTATGCGCAAATCGTACAACAGCATGGATAGGTCAGACAGTAAATTCACACACAACGGCACCATCATCGGTGATAACGACCTCGCGCTCATGAAAGGACTCTACAAAGCAGGACAATCTCACAGAAAATGGGCAAGACAGGTTATGGTAAGCATGGACGTAACTGCGCCACTGTATTGGTGGAAACAGTTTGATACATACAAGGTGGGTACTACCGCCAACAGCGAAAGCACAATGCACACTATTATGTCAAAAGAGTTTGATGCAAGTGATTTTAGTTTTGAAGCTACTGAAAAGGTAATGACTTCAGAGTTTTTGGAACATATGATATTGGTGCTAAACGAACTTCGTGATTGTTATGTGAATTTCGACGACTATGTTGAGCGCGGAGTTATAATGGAAGATACAGAAAAAGGTTCAATTTTTAAAACATTAATTGAATTATTGCCAAGTGGTTTTCTACAAACTCGCACAATTACACTTTCATATGAAAACATTTTTGCTATAATTGAGCAAAGGTCACATCACAAATTGTCTGAATGGCAAGACTTTATTAGTGACTTAAAGTGTCTACCATACATAAAAACACTAACAGAAAAAGGAGAAAATAATGGACAATTACGATAGCCATGCAATTGGTGTTAGTTTTATAACACTACTAACTGTTGTGCTTATAGCATTAAAGTTGCTAGGCAAAATATCTTTAAGTTGGCTATGGGTTTTAATGCCACTCCTTATTTCTAGTGTGGCTACCATATTAGCATCTATTTTTCTAATAATTGGATATAAAAGGAATTGGTTTTAATGTGTTATACTCGTTTTGTGCGCTATTTAATTCATAGCTATTTGCTTTGGGAATACGAAGGGCGCACCATGTGTAAAAAAGAAATACGCGAACAATTGTTCGACCCTCAAGTGCGCGCAGAGATACTGAAGTTGCGCAGCAACAAAAACTCAAGATTTCGTGTGAAACACTATTGTGATGTTGATAACTATGTGCATACAGCTGAAGTACAACATTTAGCACTCACATCAATTGATGAAATATGTTGTGAGCGCGCGTATGAAAATGCGGTAAATCAGTTTTTAAATCAGTATTTGAGAGTGATTAAGTTTTAAATGAATATTGGACTATATGATGCAGATATGCAAACCTATATCCATGTGCCGTTTAACCTAGAACTTATGAAAATTAGTAGTTATTACAAAAGGCACAATCACCTAGTCACTTTTATGCATAATTTGAGAACTGACTTATATGGTAGTGTGTTTTATTTTAAGGACTACTTTGATGGTATCTATCCCGCAGAAGTGACGGATAGTAATGTAGTGCCAGTTGGACTTTCGTTTACAAGTAACAAATACCAACCTCAACTGACGGATATAGAACTGTCTACGCCTGACGTATTCATATATGAGGGTCTGCGCGGTAAGTTCTCAACCGACCCATTTTACGCAAGCAAGTTCACAACACTCACCAATGCCGTTCACGCGCGATTAAGCCTTGATGGTAAAACTATTTGGAAGGATTGGACTAAGCCATTCTTCAGCGCAAACAATCAATACCTTTCCCTTTTCATACACGACTTTGACGTAGGCTCACTTGAGCGCGCGCCCGAAACGATTGCCATGGGATTAGACTACTTGCGAGATACTTATCCTAACCAACGCATACATAGAGTAGGAACAAAATTTCCAATATGTGTGAATAATGATGAGCAATTTTTGAAGTGGATTGCATTTGACACCTTAAACGAGTTCTTTCCATTGGAGTATAGGGGCGTTATGCAAGACAGCACATTCCATCAGTTTGTACAAGCCAAGGCGCGCACCAACACATCAGCGCAATTTGTGTACTATATAGACTATTATATGACCGATTTTCAAAAGTTTCTAAAGGAAGATTTACCAAAGGTGTATGTGCAATTATTGCATATGCACTTTCATGGTAAGAAAATACAAATAAAGTATATGCCAAATAAGTATGTGGATAAACGATGGTGCAGGTTGTTTGAGTTGTGGAATTGTTTTAGCGGCAGCTTCCCCAATCGCAACTTCGCGCGTGGAGAAATTGAAACTGAAAGATACTACCACAACCTATATGCTTATGTTAAAATACTTAACCACGAAATTAAAAAGAGAACAATTTTATATCCCCACTTACCACGCTTTACTTTGCGCGAAAACATAGATTTATTTGATATGGTAAAGCAAGAAAATTATGAACTATTCAAGCTGTTCTATAATGCCAGCTATGCCATATACGAGAAAGGAGAGTTGTTTCCATGTCAAGGATTGTACCAGAAGAAATAAAAAGACAAATCGATAATAATAATGCCCTTATCAAACAATTGCGCGACAAGGGTCAGTTTGTTTTAAACAAAACCATTTTAAAGCTAATTGAAGAGAACAAAGAATTACAACAAACTTGTCCGCATGAGTATAAAGACGGATATTGTATCTATTGTTATAAGTATAAAGGAGACGAAAATGACGCTTAAAACAGTTACAGAGTACAGAGTTAATAGTGAACAAGAAGCAAAGGAACTTATCGAAAACGCAAAGAAAGGCGAAATGGAAGGATACAAAGTTATCAAATCTAGCCAAACTTACAAAGTAAAGAAAAGCAAGGGCGAAATTATTGATGAGTGTTATGTTGTTTCAATTACAAAAGAATACAGAAAGGTTTGGGATATATAATGGATATGAACGATTTTAGTAATCTTTTAAAAAACGATGCCATTGATGAGGACGATTTTTTAACGCAGTTGAGCGCGATTTTAATGTTGCCGAGAGAACACTTCGACCAAGTAAGTGCGCTTTTTCTAAGTTCACTTCGCGAGCAAATGGCAGACGCAGATGTTCAGTTAGGTATTATTGCGGGATTGAGACAGAATAATCTATCGTTAGACGATATACGCACTTCAATCCAAAACCTACAGGAAACAGATGACGAAAGCCTAGAGGACTACCAAAAAGACTTCCTCGTACAAGCCCTAACCATCATTCTCAATAGTGGCGAGGACTTTAAAGATACAACTGCGCGCGTAGTATCGGTGCCTATTGAAATCATGGAACATGGTATGCAACCTAGATATGCTCATGCTACCGATGCAGGAATGGACATTTATGCGCCTGAAGAGATAGAGATAGCACCAGGTGAGCAGGTCATCATTAAAGCCGGTTTTAAGGTGGCGATACCACAAGGCTATGCACTACTCGTACAACCAAGAAGTGGCTTGAGCGCGAAAACCAAACTTCGCATCTGTAATACACCAGGACTTATTGATAGTGGGTACAGGGACGAAGTGGGCGTCATTATCGAAAACATCGAACCTAAAATCAAGGACATAGACATCGAACAAACAATGGATAAAGACGGCAAAGTAATTGTAACTACAAAATCTGTTGAGTTCGGTTCAAGCTATACAATTCATAAGGGCGACCGCATTGCGCAACTCCGTCTAGTAGAAGCACCCCAAATAAACTTTGTGCCAGTTGACACTATTTTGGACTTTGAAAGCGACAGAGACGGTGGTTTCGGTAGCACGGGTAAGTAATGAAAATTAAGTATGAAGATATAGTAAGTGAGGCGCGCGCTCATGGATGGGAACTTGTAAGCGATGAGTACAAAAACCTCAAAATAGAAATGAAATGGAAGTGCGATGAGGGGCATGAGATATATGCCCCATATTCTCACGTTAGAAACAAATGGGAATGTCCCGTATGCAAGAATAACACGTTCAAAAACGTAGAAAAAACAGTTATTGCAAAACCCAAAGGGACAAAACGCATACTCGCGCTCGACCAGGCAACTCACTCAACCGGATACGCTATCTTTGACGATGGCTTACTCGTGCGCGCGGACGTATATCAGTCCAAGGGCGATACAGAAGTGGCGCGCATTAGTGATATGCGTACCTGGCTTATATGTATGGTAGAAGCATGGAATATAGATGGAGTTGGGTTGGAAGATATACAACTACAAAATGGCGCGCACAGAATGGGAGTTACAACTTATAAGGTCTTGGCGCACTTGCAAGGCGTACTAATTGAGTGTCTATATTCAATCAATATGCCGTATGTGGTGTTGCCTTCGGCTACATGGCGCGCACATTGTAACATAAAGGGGCGCACAAGAGTTGATAAAAAGCGTTCTGCACAGCTTTTAGTAAAGCAATGGTACGATATAACGGTTTCAGATGATGTAAGCGATGCAATATGTTTAGGTAAGTGTGCGGTCGAGTCAGCGCATTTCCACACTTTGCGCAAGCCAACATATGAGGTAACAGAATGGTAAAAGACATAACAGTACAAAATTTATTAGAGTTTCAGTCAGGATATGTGAGAATTGTAGAAAGTGCTATTCCTATCAAGGCTGCCTACAAACTCAACAAGATATACGAGCAAATGCAAAAGGAACAACCTTTTATTCGTAATGCCTTTTCAAAAATTATAGATAAGTATAGTGAAAAAGATGAGAACGGCAACCCCATTATTAACCATACCGACAACGATAGTGAAATCGCAATTAAAAAGGAATACGAAGATAAGTGCGCGCAGGAGATACAAGAACTGTACGACCTTAAAATCAAAATTGACAATTTCGACCTATCAATTGATGACTTCGGTGACTCCAAAATCACAATCAACATTCTCAAAAAACTAGAATTACTAATGTAAAAAGGACGGCTTAAATTAATAAGTCGTCCTTTTTATTTTACAGTTTTATTGCATTGCGTTGAGTAGCACTTTGGATAATGTTCTTTTTAACTCTTTCTGCTAGTTTGTCTACATCATAGTCATTATTAATTTCATCCACCTTGATATTTACTTCAAAGTTATTAATACCGCTAGTTGTACCGCCCACAGACTTTTTAGTCATAACATTAGCAAGCACATCTCTAAGCTGAATAAAGTTTTTGGTATCGGTAGGGTTCAGTACCATCTCAGGAGCGCCTGGCTTACCGTCGAGCCATGCGGGACCGTTGTATGGCGCAAGCCCACCGCTCGCAAACCTCATGTAGTTCTCTGGAGTGTGACGTTTGATGCGCGCGCTCGAGTCAATGTTCTGATGTTCAGACAATTGAACTTCTGCACGGATAACTGTCTCTTTGCGGTCTTTATCTAGTTTAAGTCTATCGTAATAGTTTTTCTTAAACCACTCTTGTTGATAACGGATATAATCCATCATTTCAGAGTTTTCTTTACCGACTCCATTATTGTCAAAGCCTGCTAGTACAATGCGCTCAATCTCTTTCCATATCAATCCACTTTCTTCCATAAAGGTTAGTTGCATTTTGAGTATGTCAAGTTGGTTTTTGCGCTGTTCTTCGGCAATTTTAGACGACTTTTCTATTTCGTCTAGCTTTTGATTTGTTAGAGAATCTTGATAGTTTTCTTCGCCCTCTTCAAGTTGTTTTTGAAGATTTGCCAACTCTACTGCGTGTGTATTGCCTGTGTCTTGTGACAAGTATGCGATACGAGCGCGCAGGTCATTCAGACTTTTCTCTGCTTTTGCATTGTCCTTGCTTTGCTTGGACTTAGAGATAGACTCTTTTGCAGAATTGAGCATTTCACTAGATAGACGGTTTAGCCCCTCGTATATGTCTGATAGATTGTCTATCATGTTCTTTTGACGAGTGAGGTAGCCGTTTTGTACCATGTTGTACAAGTTACCACTAGCTTCGATGAGTTGATACTGAAGCTCCTTGATTGCTGCGGTATCGTCCTCAATACCTTGCGCAGCGTCGGTTAGTTCTTTGCCCCAACTTTCAAATTCACCCATAGCATCTTTAATAACACTACCTACTTCGTTTTTAGTAATGCCACTAATTTTGCCCCAGTCAATTTGAGTTAAGCCAGTTTTAGTATCTAGTGTGACGTAGTCGGTTATGCTACCGCTACCACCTGCTTCTTTGAGGTCGTTGTTGAAACGGTTTTGAAGGTGCTTGTAGTAATCGTCGCCTGCGCGCACGAGTGCTTCACGCTGTGCCTTCTTGTTGTTTAGGGCGGAAATTTGCTTGTCGTACAACCCTTTCATTGTAGCGGTGTTGCCTAGCGAAAGGTCGCCAGACTTAGCAATGCGGTCGTACTTAGCCGCGCTCATGGCTTGTTCAGCTTCGTAGCGTTCTATGTTGCGGAGTATGTTGTAGTATTTGTGGACGTCGTTTTTCCACTTGTCTTTGTCGTCGGAGCCACCTTTTCCTCCGCCGCCACCTCCGCGACCTCCGCCGCCACCTCCGCCTCCGCCACCACCGGCACCGCCACCGCCACCTAGTCCACCTAGGTCGCCTAGTGTGTCAGATAGGTCTTCGGAAACGTCGTAAGGGTTTTGGATAACGCGTTGAAGTGCTTTTACACCTTGTTTTATAGCTTTTGTAGCCGCCTTGGCAATCACGTTGCCTGTAATTTTAGCCGTTGCTTTTGCCACAGGTGAAGGTCGAGCAGGCGCTGATGCCTTTCTTGCCACACCAGTTATTGAACTGATGTTGGCGCTCTTACCTCTTGCTGTCACACGAGCGGCAGTTTTATTCTGCATTGAGCGCTTATAGCTTGCCTGTGCGGCACGTCTACGCTCTGCTTGTTTGCGGGCTGCTTCGGCTTTGGCACGTGCTTTCTGTGCGGCTACTCGTTCCGCTGCGGCTTGCTGTTCGTAAATACGATATTTGGCGTTGTAGGCTGCACGCTCATTTTGGTATTTGAGCCATGCCTTAGCCTTTTTGATAGGGTGCTTCCACCCATTAATTTTGTCATATTCCTTTTTGGCTTTCTCCATAGCCTTCTTGGATGGTGGTGAAGCATAGGAGTTGCCAAGCTTAGGAAGTTTGCCTTTAGCATATGAGTGTCCGCCTTTTAGCAGATTAGGATGTTTCTTGGCAATTTGCTTAGACATCTTGTGTGGATACACAACGGCATCACGTGGTAGGTCTTGTAACTCGGGACCATTTTTGCCCGTGATAAAGTATTTACCTTGAGATGGTAGCCACACTATCTCTGGACCTAGTTCGCCAGTGAGAGCGGTTTCGGAGCCACCTCTACCTCTACCGAAGGCATATGACTTACCCTTGTAATTAATTCCACGTGCGCCGGACTTGCCACCCTTGCCACCACCACCTGCTCTAGCAGTGAAAATGCTTAGGCGCGCAACCCAATTGCCAGCAATGGACTTAAGTTTACTCCAAATTGCGCCTAATGTACCTAACGCACCTTGCGCGCGCACATATACTCCGGGCATCGCTCTTAAACGAGCCAATATACCTAACTTATTGGTTACGCTATTGATGGAGCCGTTCGCCTTAGAAGTATCAACACTTACTACGCCTTGTGCGGTGAATTTGCGACGAGTTTTAGCGTCCATGCCGTCAATAAGTTTAACAAAACGTTCGGCTTGCTTGTCGTCTTGTAAGTGGAAGGCAGCCTTAACTGCTTTTACTTTTTCTTCCTTGTCGCCCATGGAATCCCATTGGTGTACAAGTTTTTCAAATCCACTTGGGTCACCAGTTATAGCGGTTAAAATGTTAAGTTGCTTTTCAGCAGGTAGACTGTTTAGGTCATCAATTAGGGCTTTTAATTGAGCGTCTGATATGTTGCCATTTACAGTTAGATTAGCTGCGCCTTTGTATGCGGTATTGGATAATCCACTGTTTTGTAGCATTTGTAAGTTATTAAGTAGCGATTGTTGGTTTTGCAGTTGCGCTTGACTACGGTTAAGTGAGTCATAAATTTTTTGCGCATAGCCTTGTTGCTCTGCGGTTAAACTCTTGTCGTTGCGCGCTGCGTTCCATTTAGCAAGTTCTTGTTTGTTACTGTCGAGCGCGGCTTGGTTGTTGGATAGCGCGCTCGCAATTGAAGTGTTAGGGTCAACAAGCTGTTTGTTAGATAGGAGAGCCTTACTTGTTGCTTCTTCCACTCCTCGAATTGCGCTTGCTGTTGTGTCTTTGTCTAGGTTTTGTGCTGATAAGTGACCTAGAACGGCATCTAATTGACCTACGATTGTGGAAGTGTTCTTTGCAACAACACCCTCACCTGATGTTTCGTCAATTTTACCCTTGGCTTCTGTTTGCTTAACAATGTCCTCTAGGCTCTTGCCGTTAGTCCATAATAGAGATTTGTTTAGTTTTCCAAACTTCTCTGAAATTTCATCAGAAGAGTATCCCATTTTAGACCATTGTTGCGCAAGAACTTCAGCATTGAGTTTGTTTTTGCGTGTTAAACCGCCAACGTCTTTAGCAAATTGTTGGATGTCGGTTTCGCTTGCTTTGCTTAGGTTGAAGGCGCGCAAGCCTTTGCCCTCAAGGTCTTTGAGGAAGGTTGAGTAGCCTTCTAGCGAGCCTTTGGCATTACGGTATTGTTCCTTAACTTCTTGGTCGTTATAGTAGCGCTGTCCGTTTTTACCCTTGATGGTAGTTGATGCCATTTTGATGGCTTCGGCAGCTTCGTTTACGTTATAACTGAAGTATCCGTATTGCTTTGCATTGTCGCGCATAGCAGCCAGCGCTTGCTTTTCGATACCAGTTGACTCAGATAGCTTGTCAAAGTTATCTTCTCTGATACCCTTGATACCCTTACTTGCTAGTGATTTAAGTGTTGGGTCTTTTGATAACTCACCTACACGACGAATGAACTTGTCAAAGCTATCCGCAGACTGTTGACCGGGTTGTAGTAAGCCGGACAGCTTCTGTGTCTGCGCGCGCACCTGTGCGATACCGTGAGTTTCTAGATAGTTTTGAGTGAATAGTTCCTTTGCACCACTCCAAAACGTTCTCGAACCACTACCACCTGCATTCTCCTTTTTAAGCATTTCATCTGTAATGCTTTTTAGGGAATTTACACCAGAGTAGAAATCACCTGCTTTAATTTCGTCCTTAAAGCGGTCATATGCGCCACGAGCCTTTGCTTCCCAATCGGCAAACGGATTCAGTGCGTGCTCAAGGGAAACTGCATTAGCCTTTAAATGCTCAATACTATCAATTTGTGATTGGATAAAACCTTTTTCAGTTTTGGTTTTGGCTTCTTTTTTAAGTTCTTTTAGTGTAGAAACTGACTCAGCTAAACGACCTTGATATTTTTTAAGGTTGTCAGAAGTTTTGTCTGTTGTGGTATTCCAATCCTTTTGCGCTTTATTGACGTCGCGCATAGCACCTGCAAACTCAACATTATCGCTTAATGTTTGCGCGATAGCAAGGTCTTTAGATAGATATTGCGCAAGGTTCTTTTGTGTTAGGTCTTTGCGCTTTGCGGTTTTGGAGTATACTGCCTTTAGCAAACTCTCATTCTTAATTGAACCCACCGCATCTTTTAAGTGATAGCTTGCATATCCCGCTACAAACTGCTCACGTTCTGCCATAACAGTTTTTTCAACTGCTAATTGGTTTTTAAGTTGGTTCGCAAGTAGCTTACCACTAGATGATAGGTTCTTTGATGCGCTAGGGTTTGTAGTGAAAATGTTGGCTAGCTTTTCAGATGAAGTTCTATTTGTTACTCCTAGCTGACGCAATCTTCTTTGGTCTGCTTTAGAGAAGTTATCTAGTTCCCCAAACTTGCCTGACTGTTCACGTAAGCCCTGGTTTGCGCGCCAAAAGTTAGATTTTGATAGTCCACCTTCGTCTAGGCGCTGTTGGAAGCCTTGTAGTATTTTTTTGGTATTTTTGTCGTTGTAAAATTTCGCTTTGGTTGTATCAATTTCAGAGTCAAGATAACCTAAAGTTTTAGAAATGGCATTGCGTGTATCAAGTATGGCATTACCGTTTTTGTCGTATCCGCGCACGAGCGAAGGGTTCACCTTTGCAATCTCTTTAGCGCGCTTTAAATACTTCTCATACTCTTCGTTTGAAAGTGATAGGTTTTTACCATTAAGTGAGATGCCAGTTGAAAGTTGCGCAAACTCATCACGCATACTTTTTATTCTAGTCTTTTGCGCACTTAATGAGGATAGTTCTTTGTTGTATTTGCGTAGTATTTGTTGACCTTCTTCAATATCAGAATGGTCTTGTCCGAAATACTTACCTACTTCGTTGAGCGCGAGTCCGAGTGCAACTGCGATAGATGCTTGACCACCAGTAGAACCTAGGAATTTACCTATACCTTTACCGATGTTTTTGCCTTTCATAAGCTGTTTAAGGTCTAGTACAGAACTGCCCATATAGGCAAGGTTACCTACACCAACGCCCATCTGACCAACTACACTACCTGTTTTGTGGAAACCAATAGCGTCTAAAGTTGACCCCGCGCTCATGCCTATAGCACCGATTCTATCGGCAACATTTGTGGCATGGTACATCTTTTTCATAGAGGCAGATATTTTCTCTACTGACTCTGGCGACACTGTAGTTTTACCAATGTCACGAGCAATATCGTCTATATGTTTAGATAGGCTCTTTTTAGCCGCGTCGCTGATATTAGCGTTTTCAATTGTTTGTTGTACGGCTGAATCTATGGTAGACCCATGAGCGCGCATGGTGCGCACGAACCCTTCCGCAAACTCTTCTGCTTTTTGAGTGCCGATACCACGCACGCTACCAAACACCTTAGTCAGCGATTGTTGTAACTCTGGCGCAGTTGCTTCGTGTGAAAACATAAGTTGGCGTGCATAGCGCGCAGACAACCCAGTTTTACGGTTTGCGTTGCCAAAAAGGTTTTGAAGTGTTAGTTCATTACCGTTTTTTGCATAGCGCGATAGGTTTTTGCCCCATCTTCTAGCTTGTAAGAAACCAACCTTTTTATCGTTAATATCATTGATAAACGAGTCTGCAAAGTCAAACTCGCTATACTTATTGAATTGTGTTCTGCGGTTTTGGAATAGGAAGTCCTCTTTTGAAGTTTTGCTACGCATTGGGAACCAACGTGTAACCATATCACTTGTGCGGTCAATTCCCATGGCTTTGGCATAGCGCTCACCTGCAAAATCAGATAGTAGTCTTATGCCGCCTTCCATTCCTTTTTGTGCGCCCTTAAATAGTAGTAACCCTGAAGTAAGTTGGCTCAAGAACTTGAGCGGACCACCTACTACCGGTATCGCACCGAAGGCGCCGGAAATCTTGTTCACTACGTCAAGTAGAGTTGTTAATGCCGTAATACCACCCTTAATAACTGCATGGTTAGCAATTCCCATAAGGAACTGGTTCCAAGCATTAGTTAAGCGGTTTAGCGCAGTAGCAACGGTTTCTTGTGTTTTTGCATACTGTTCAGCGCTCGCGCCGTTGGAATTATATGCAGCGTCAGTAAGTTCTACCAAGCGCGCATTGTTGCTTATCATCGCAATGAAACGAGATTGCTGACGTGAACCGGCTACTGTAGTAGCAATGTAACGTTGTTGCGCTTGGGATAGGGTGTTCCATTTTTTGGAAACCTCACCAATAATGTCGCCTGTATTTTTGAAGTTGCCCTTTTGGTCTATCATGTTAATGCCGATAGTTTTAAGGGCTGTATCTACTTTATTGTAGTCTAGGCGCTCTCCACCAACAGAAGAAATTGAGTTAGGATTTTTCTTTAGTTCTTGGAAACGAGCAATGATAGTTTTAAGAGCGGTACCAATATTTTCTGGTGACTCTCTTGTGGTTTCGATACCTTGTGCAAGCAATGCTGTTGTGGTTTCTAAGTCCATACCTGCTGACTTCGCGATTGAAGCCGTTTTGCTCATGGCGGTACCAAGTTCTTTAGTATCCGATGCACTGATAGCGGCTAGCTTGGAGTAAACGTCGTTTACACGTTGTGCGTTAGTTGCATTAACTTCCATGTTGAAACCACGGAGCGCGGCAGTCATCATGTCAGTGGCTTCTGCACCACTAATGTTGGCAATTCTACCCATTTTAAGTGTTTCTTGAGTAGCCGCCATAGCCCTATCAGTATCTAAACCCTGTTGGTAGTACAGTGTTGACGCTTTGTATACGTCTTGGATAGTAACACCTAACTTGTTCGCCATTTTAGTATAGCGAGGTAAGCTATCCCACATGTCGCCCATGTTGAAGTTGGTTACTACGGCTGTATCTGCCATCGCAGCATCTAGGTCTTTGATAGTGCCAAACGCGCCCCTAATGACACGCTTGAACATATAAATGCTGTTTTGTATGCCGAAGAAGTTTTCCATACTTAGGCGTAGGCTTTCTACTTGCTTCTGCGCGCGCTCCATACCCTTAACGTTGTATGCTGCGCTATTAAAGTCAGCAGAAAGTGTGGCAACGGTATTCTTTGCTCCTGCAAGGTTTTTGCTCATAGAAGCAAGTTCTTTATTTACATCACCTTTGGCTGTGCGCTTTAGTTGTCTAATAACATTTCCAATTCTAGTTAAAGAGTCTTCTGCGCCATTAAGGTTTTGTAATTTAAAACCACCAAAACTATTGATAGACTTCATGAGATTAGTAATTTCGCTGTTGTCTACCGAGCCTGTTTTGTGTAGTGTAGTTTGTAGTTTCTTTAGTCGCGCTTCAAAATCTCCAATTGCTTGTTGCGTTTGTGCTGGCGCGAATTGGAATTTATCAGGGTTCGACTTAATTGAGTTGTATGTATTCGTAAGCGACTTGAGCGCGCGCTCCATTTCACGCGTTTTGGTCACTCCATCAGAAATAGAACGAGAGTCAAATTTCTTGCCGTTCATGGCTTGGAGTTCTTGTAGTGACTCTTTTAATTTTTCGATTTCCGATTGAGCCTTACCCATGGTTGATGAGCGCAGACTCATGTTGTTTAATCCGCCACCTATTTTACCTATGGCAGAAATGGCGGCACTTGTATCGGCATTAATTTTAAGTGTAACCGCAACTGTTTTTGGCATTAGCCTCTCCTTTTATCCAAAATAAAAACACCGACTATTAAAATCGGTGTCAATTTAAATGTCACTATCTATATCACAGTCTAAAGTCACAAATTCAATTGGACTAGAGTTGCTATCGTTTGGTGCTAAACATACAGCATCAAATTTTCCCGATACAGGTGAGTTATTTGTTCCCATAGTGACAGATAGATTAGATACCAATTTTAACTTAGGTATATAAAAAATACCAGTTCTAATCAATCCAGTTTGGTCGTCTTTAATTCGTGTGCGCCCTTCGGCTTTGAAGTAACCGTCAAAAAGGTGCTTACCAATCAAAACGCTTTCCGCTAAACCTTTTTGTACATAGGTATAATCGACTATGTACTTTTTGTATGGAGATAGGCTTGTGACTGTGGCTGCGCGCACTTGAGGGTTCGTAACTTTGGCATAAGTTTTGTAGTCATATACGAAAACTTTTCCAAAAGGCTCGTGCGCGAGAGCAATAACACCACTATCGTCAGCTAGTAAAGTTTCACGTTTACTTACTTCAGCGCCCTCGATATATTCTATCATTTGCGCATTGTTCATAAGCGCGAATTGCTCTGTGGAAAAAACACCTTGGTTAAATGCAAGTTGAACCTCTTTTGTCTTTTCCCATGTAATAAGGTCACGATTGCCTTTGCCACCTTTTGCAGTTGACGAAATGGTTTTATCCTTTAGTCCTGCCACTTGTATGCGGTCGAACTGTGTTACTATTTCACCCTCTTCAAAAAGGCGATTTCCTATCTTCATAGGAGAAGTAGCTTTTAGCGTCAAATTGTATAACTCTTTAAAGCTGTATTGTTGTTCCATTATATGCTCCTAAAAAGAAAGCGAGTGGAAACCCACTCGCCATCTGACTATTTCTGTGTCCAAATCTTAGCCGCAGCGCTGTCACTTGCAACTGCATCAGTTACATCATATTTAATTAACTGAATCATACCTTGACCGCCAGCTTCTCCGCTCTTTAGAACCTTAGCCTTCATTTGGAATGTTGATGGGTCGCCATCAGCTTCCATTTGAAGAGAAGCATCTTCAGAAACGATTTTTGCTTTAGGAATAACAAGTTGGAAGAAACTATCCTTACCTGTTTTCTGGTCGCGTGTGTATGTGTCGCCAGTCATGTAGTATGTGCCTGGGAACTGCGATGCTGTGATATCCATGATAAGGGCGCTTACACCTACTTCAAATGTAGCGAAGTATGTTTCGCCTGTTTCGATGTTTGTAGCTGAAAGTGGTGTAGTAATTTTCTTACCTGAAGCGTCAAATACCTCAACAGTAGTAGGAAGATTGAATTTTACACCGTTAGAGCCTTCCCATACCTTAGGTAGACCGAATGTTGTTGTGTTTGCCTTGTCACCAACGAAAGTAACTGTTTTCTTAATCTTGCCAGCTTGAATTTCTGCAAGAGAAGCTCCTAGCATGATTGAAAGCGACTTAGGTGAGAATAGAGCATCTTCTAGTGTAAGTGTGATTTCCTTGTTGCTATCCCAAGAAATAAGAGTAGCGTTACCCTTACCACCTGTAGCTTCTTTAGACTCTGAGTTGAACTCAGCAGTAGAAACCTTCAGTGTGTCTAGGTATAGTACAGGCTTACCAGGCTTACCGTTAGCATCAATTTCATACATAACGAAATCTGCAACTTCTTTAATACCATATTTTTCTAGTATATTGCTAGCCATTGATTTCTCCTTTATTAATTTTCTAACCAATTTTTAGGTTTTATATCTTTAGTGTCTACAAATGGAGTAGTTAGTAAACGCATATCATTTTCGTAGGACTGTTTTGCTTGATAGCGATTAAAAATATCCATTAATGCAGGGTAAGATATTTGTCCGATATTAAGTGGATTTAAGCCAGTATTCATCAAACAAACAGAAGAAATGACGCTGGCTAATCCGATTGAGTTTTTTTGCTCTTTGGCTTTGATAGTATCTCTGTAGCGAGCCTTACCTTGCATGCGACGTGCGCGCACATGCATTTGATATTGGAATGGTGGAATTTCTTCCATGCCACATGCGGCGCGTATTGCATTTTGGAATTTTGGATATTGTGACTCCTTGAGCGACCGCGCGCTCTTGAGATATGCTTGTACTTCTTCGTCGGAGTCGAACTCTTTTTGTAGGTCTATGTTAATTAGAATTGAATTGTTGGCAAAGTCAAATTCTACAGGTTCGTGAATAAAGAACTCTATTGCTGACTTACACTGCTTATACGTATCCTCACTTGAGCGCGCGGCTTCAAATAGTAGCATGAAGGGGGTAGGTACATTTTCGGGGAGTTCTTCTTCCCAATTGTCTGTAAGGGAAAGGTCAATATCTTCCTGTTGCACGGTTAGAATCTGTTGTGCTATTGAGTAATCGTTCGATGCTACAACTTCGCGCACGAGTGGGGCGTATATTTTGCATGTGTCACCAAAAGCAATTGGTTCATTTATCAAAAAAAATTCTTTCATTAGTTATACTCAGTTATGTTGATTATCATGTAGTAACATGACATTTCTTCGGATATGAAGTTCAAGTGGAATGTACCGCCATTTACTTGACCCAAACCGCTTATAGTAGTTCCATTTAAACTCTCAAAAATTTCACCTATAATTGCAAGTGGGCGCAAGTTAGAATTTTTGATAAGCCATTGCACTATTGGTACAAAAATTTCAATGCGAATAGATACGTTTGAGAACTCTTTGTTGTCGCTATTAACGATACCATTGATTACTTGTAGGGTTAGTAGTGATTGTGAGGTTTCTGCGTTGGATACAAGCGGTACAGCCTTAATTAGCTTGTCATATACTTCTGTTCGTTTCTGCTCTAGTGTCAAATCGTTGTGCGCGAGAGGGTCAGTATCCGTATAGTACAATAATTTTACAAGGTCATCGTTAGCTAATAGTAGTTTAATAATTTTTTGGAGATGTAGTCCTAGTTCTCCGTAGTTACGTGTTTTTCTCATTCAATACCCCCATCTAGCCAAAAGAAATCGTCCTTATCGTCTTGCGTTGGGTTGGTAGGCTTAGGTGGGTTGGGTGATAGGTCGTATTGGTATACAGGGTCTACAGACACATACTCAACGCCCGGTGTAGATAGTTTGTCGTAACCGGTAACTCTGAACGGCTCAATTTTGCCACCTGCCGTTGTAACCTCAAGATAAAAGTCGCGCTCTATTTCGTCGTGTTCTGGCATTACGAAGAAACTTAGTTTTAAGTTTTCGAGATACAAAGTGTGCGAGCGCGAACGGCTTTTGATTTCGTTTTTGAGCATGTTATCTTCTTGTCCATAAAAGTATGCCCAATCAGTTACAACAGTTTTCTTTGTTTTTGGATTGATAATGGATAGTTGGTGCGTAAGTTTTAAAACTGCATAACGATTATAACCACTTGCTTGCATTTCCTCAAACCAATAGATAAGCCACTTATGTGTTTCACCCTTTACAGTAGTAAGGTCTAAAATCGTACCATTCTTAAACTTAACGTCAACTGGCACTAATAACCATTGTAGGTTTTTTGTTTCATTCTGCTTATTAGGTCGAAGTTCTCCTACATGTTTTGCTTGCTCGTGCGCGAACTCAACTTTATATACTGAACGTTCAAGTTGGCGCATAAAATTTTCTTCGCGTTTACCTTGCATACGAGTTTTGTAGGAGTCGCCATATCTATTAAGTCTTTTTTCATATAGGTCATAATAGTCCATTGTGTTTTCTCCTACTCATTTAAAAGTGACAGACAGTCAAAAATTGTTTTGCGGAAGTATTCATAGCGCAAGTAGCGCAAACTAGAAATTTTGTACCACAAGGTATAATAGTTAATTGATTTTTCATCTTCGGCATAGCCTAAAAGTTCAATTAAAACTCCATCTAAACACTTTTCCCAATCTCCGCGCTTTTCATATTCACATAGAATACCAAAAAGTCGGCTTTTGAGTTTGTTGTTGTAGCCTTGATGTATCGCCTTATTCCCCATAGTTATCACCTGCTAGTACGCGGTAGTTATATGGGTTGTTTTCAATAGAACGATAGTAATTGCTTTCCAACTTGGCTGCGCGCTCGTGTTCGCATTCGAGTAGGTTCTTGAGTTCTTTCACGAGGTTTGCTTGTGAAAAGTCACGTTCAGCATACAATGGCTTTACGTTCTCCCACGACAAAATCGTTCTATCTAACCACAAAACTTTCATAAATGTAGCTATAATTTGTATTTCCGCATTTGTAACCTTATCCTTAAAATTTCCGCCCTCATCTACTTCCAAACTCACGCGCGGAAACTTAAAAAGTGGTAGCGCGCCATCAAAAAGTGCGCGCCAATCACGTTCTCTGTCTGCTTTGTCCCAACCAACCCATTCATCTTCTGTCATTTTTGCCATAAAAGCATTATAAACATCTTGAATAGTTGCCATTTGTTTTCCCCTTATTTAGCTTCGCTATCTGCTTTTAGTTGAATTGCTTTGATTACGTCGATGTCAGTTAGGGCTTTTAGAACCTCAACCTTTTTCATATCAACGAGTGTGTTTTCAATAGCAAACTGTGCTACCATTATTTGTTGCTCTTTGGAAAGCGACTCCATTTTTTCCTTAAAGTCGTCGATTGCCATTTTTGTCATAAAGTTGCGCATTGTTTCGTCGGTAAGTGACTGAACTTCTTCAAGCGCAGGTAATGCTTCCACGAGTTCTTCGTGTGTTTTCTCGTCTACATCCACGAGCGCGAGCATGCCTTGTGAGAACATATAATCCACGCCTGGCTCATACATAGCCTCCTCCAAAATCGTGGAGTCAATTGTCTTTACCGCACCCTTATGCTCCCATGTGCGCGAGAACTTTGCATCTGGAAGGTCAATAAAAACTGTACCATCTACCATACTTTGTACTTTTACTTTACTCATATTTTTCTCCTTTAATCATAAATAAAAGAGGGTAAAAGTTACCTACTTCTACCCCCTTAGTTTACATGTTATCCTTCGTAAGTCTGAGCGATACCAGTGTTCTGATATACACACCAGTTGTAGTGTGATAGGATACCTACACCCAGCTTTCTGTAAGCGTGGATTTCGATAGAGTTATCTCTATTCACGAAGTCGTGTAGCTGAGTCTGTCCCTCAAGCACAACCTTCACAACCTTCTCGTTACCACCTGGTAGTACGTAAGCAAGTTGTGGGTCAATCCATGTCTTTTCATTGTTTTCGTCAACGAATGATTGTGGAATTTCTACTACAGGAGTACCTCTGAATAGGTTGATGCGTCCTGTTTTGTGGATAGCGTCGATGTCATCTGGTGAGTAAACACCGCCGTAGTTTCCACCTGCTCCGATAGGAACGATAGCATCTGCGCCCATTTCAGCAATAAACTCAGGTGGTGCGAAGATTACTGCGCTAGAACCGTAAGCCTTAGCAACGCTTACAAGTTTCTGCATTTTCTTTCCATCGAATGAAGTACCTGTAACTTTGTTAGCTTGTGGTCTACCTGTAGCATTGAAAGCAGCGCGTAGAGCCTTTTGTACTTCTAGGAATACAGCTTCTGTAAGTCCTTCAGTGATAACTTCCATTACATCTGCAAGAGTTTCAGAACCATCACAAAGTCTTTCAAAGTCGATGATAGCTGCGCCACCAACTGCGTGTGATGTGATTGCAAGGTTTTGTTCATCTAGTCTGAAAGTTTCGTATACGCCAGAAATTCCAACTTGTGTGAGGAACTTCTTCGCTCTCATCTTTCCGATTTTTCTCTTGAATACTGCTTTTTCGTTTTGTTTTACAACCTTAACGTCAGCAACCGCATTTAATGCGTTTGTTACCTTTTTAGGTACGATTTCGTCTGCGACCTCTACGATTACCTCGTAAATGTCGTATCTGTTTTTCATGAATTGGTTTACTGAACCAGCAAGCTCTCTGAAACCATCAGCAACTGCCTTGTCTACGCTTTCGGATGTGTAGTTAGCAGGAGCAGTTTTCTGTGCTGCATAAAGAGCGATTTCTTTAAGTTGTGTTAATGTCATTACTTTTCTCTCCTTTATACTAAACTACATTACCATGATTTGGGCTGCGCGCTGTCCATCGGGCATAGTAGTCCATTTCACTACTTTATAGTTGGTTTTAATCATGTTAGTATCACTATCATGTGAAGCCCCTTTGTAAAGAGTGAGAACACCATGTAACATGATACCTACTTTAAGGTCTTTTACGTCCGCTGCAAATAGGTCGCTATCTTGCGCGAAGTCGTCGTCGTAATAAGCTAAAGTGTTAGTTGTAAAAAGGTCACCCTTATCAAGAAGCCCTAGTCTTGGATAAGAACGAGGTTTATTTACAAAGTCTTTTAGTGCAGTTTTAGTAGCACTTTGTGTGTGTTCTGTTGTGTAGCAAAGCCCCCATAAAGAATCTTTATAATCTCTATAAAGAGGTACACAAGTCTTGCTCCATTTATCAATACCCAGGATTGCGCCATTCTCAACATCATTGTCATCTAGTATATAGCACTGAGCCTCAATTCTGCCATCTCTAGGGAAAGCACATCTGTTAAGCTCAACCTGACCATAGCCATCAATCTTAACTCTTTTTAGATTAGCCATTTTATCTCCTTTTTAATATTAATTTAAGTTGCGCAAGTGGTAACTATAGTACCATAATTTGTGCTGCGCGCTGTCCATCAGACAGTACAGTCCACTTAGTTACTTTATAACGAATAGGTATTACATTAGCACTAGCAATTGTCGCAGTATTTTTATAGAAAGTGAAAACACCGTCTGAAACACATAACTGTAAGTTCTGTACGTTCTCTGCAAATAAATTTTCATCTGATGTAAATTCATTATCAAAGTAAGCTATAGTGTTAGTTGTAAAAAGGTCGCCCGCTTCAATGCGCCCTATTCTTGGATAAGAGCCTTCTTCGTTTACAAAATCTTTTAGACCTGTCTGCGTAGCGTCCTGTGTATGTTCTGCTGAATAGCAAAGTCCTGCGAATATTGGAGTAAGACCTTTTTTTAATGGTGCACAAGTGCCTTCTTGTTTGTTCATGTTTAAGACCATACCATTTTCAGCTTTACCGCCTACTAACTTGCACTGAGCCTCAATTCTACCATCTCTAGGGAAAGCGCATCTATTGAGTTCAACTTGACCGTAGCCATCAGTCTCAACTCTTTTTATAGCCATTATTATCTCCTTTTAGTATCTATCAAGTATATCTTCGATACCACTTTCAGTTTTTCTAGGAACTACAGGGAATTTGGTATCGTCAACGTCCTCTTTTGAAAAAATAGAGTTGTCGTTTTGAATAAGCGCAAATGCAAGTTCCTTTTCAAGCTGAACGCAGTCCATTTCAGCACTTTGTTCTCTAATAGGGTCAATTGCTTCTTTGGAAAGTTTTGCAGAATACTTTGTGAAGATTGCTTCTTTTGCGCTATCTTCTGTAGCTTTCTTGAACTCTGATAGAACTGCAATTTCGCTATCTTTGGCTTCGATGTCGGCTTGATAGGTTTCAATTTTTGTGTTGAGTGTTTCTTTCTCTGTTGATAAAGTAGAGATTTGGGCAGAATAATCAGCCATTTCGGTGTCATATTTTTGACCTTTTTCTACAATTTCTTCTAGTCCAACTAGGGAGTGGTTTACAAGTGCGCGAGCGCTCTCAACAGAGTCAAGTTCTTCACGAGATAGGTATGCGTTATAAACTTCTTCGGTTTCGCCTAGAACTACATTATCTTCTTCGTCTACTGTGTAGAAGATTTTAAGGAATTTGTCGCAATCCTCTTCTTCTTCGTCACGAACAACAACATAGTCATTAAAAGTGGCAACAATCCATTTAGTCATAACTCTATATCCATCTTCCACTTTAGGATTAAGTGCAGCAAACAGCTTTGACCTTAAATCCTCATTGGATAATTCAAATATATACTTCATTGAATTTGTTTCCTCTCTATTACAAGTGAATTTATCAATTTTATCGAATAGGTTTTCAAGTTCTTTTTGTAGAGTGTAGAAGTGCGCGCCCTCAAAACACGGTTCTACATCATCGCCTAGTGCTTGCAGTCCTACAAAGCAACCTTCTGTGAATACAAAGTATTCAGTACCTTCAATCATTTTCCAATATCCGCTTATAGATGGTGGAAAAATTTCCATTGAAAGAGATTTGTTTACAATCTCGCTGGCTTCTTTATAGATGGAGGTAAATAAAATTACGTCTGCGCAAGCATATTCGCGCTCTACGCCATCATTGTCGAGATGAGTTTCCCACATGAAGTTATGGTCTTTAGGTACAATACCATAGATACGTCCTTCATCACGAGCGTTTCCGTGTGTGGTAAAATCATCATCTTCATAAATGCCTTTTACAGGCACATACGCCAATGTGTCTACAAACTTTTGCGCGAACTCATCCGTAATGTATGTACCATTACGGTTTTCGTACTTGTAAAAAATTCTACAGCGCGCCTTCGATAAAACTTGATTATAAGGAGTTAATTCTCCATAAATTTGTACAGAGAAGTTGAAATTTAGGTTTTTCAACTGTTTCTCCTTTCTTTTTAGTCGAGTGACTCGTCTTTAGTAACTGTTGTTTCAGCCTTTTGGTCACCCTCTTTAGCCTTAACACCACCCTCATCAGTAGCAGCGTTGTCACTGCTCTCTGAAAAACTATTGGATAATGGTTGCATAATAGATTTGAGGTCATATACTTCATTTTCCAATGTTTTTAAAGATATAAATTCGCTTTGAGACAGTCCTACGGCTAATGCAGGTACAAGGAAACTGTATCCAGAGTTAGCCATCTTCAAAGTAGAAGTTATGTAATCTTTTTGATTGTAAAGTGTTATTGGTAAAATTTTATAAGTAAAAGTAATATTGCTATTACTAAACTTACGGTTAAGTAGGTTGGTTACGAACAAGTTGAGTTGTTCAGCGAAGGACATCATAATGGAAATGTCGTTTTCGATGGAGTACATAAGTGATGCACTACCTGCTTCGCCAAATAGAAGTCCACTTACACCAGCTTTGTTAAAAATGTTTTTGTTCATTTGCTCAGCCGTGTTGCGTGCTGCGCCCAGTTGACCTTTAGATGTTACAGAGTCAACCTTACCATATGTAGTAAGTACACGAGTATTGGCGTTGCCTTTTAGCATTTGAACTAGCCCTTTGTGCATAATAGCAACTTCTTCAGGCTCAAATACAAGTTTACCATCTTGTGTATGTGGCATTTCAACCGTAACAATTTTGCTTATTTCTTCAACATCGCGTGCCTTTTCAATTTGCGCGCGACTGTCGCGCTCGTAGATGTCGTTGATAATGCTTAGGAATAGGGGTGTGTCGCCTAGCATGGAAATGCAAATGCTTTCCTCTACTGGCACGAAAACCCATGGGGTATCTTTGCCACCGTTATCATAAGACGTGTACCAACTACGTACGCGCGCAGGGTAAGATTTAAGTGTGTTTTTGCGCACTTGTTCGTCTGATATAGAAGTAAAAAACCTTACGTCAAATTCAATTAAATTGTTGCCATTTTTGTCTTTGTAGCGTGTGCGACAATATTTTGATGGTAGGTCGAGTACAGTAAAACTGTCTTTTTCGTTTTTGATTAAGCCGTAGTATGTGCCTTCGAGTATGGCGGTTTCAGCGCACTTGATGCAGAACGTTTTCCAACCCGGCATATCCATGAACTTTACGGCTTGATTGTACTTTTTGAGTACAAAGTCTTTGGATAGTAGGTCAGGCTTTTGGGTATGGGGAATTACGATTCCGGTATAGTTTAAAAGTGTGGCATAATATAAAACTATTTTTTTGTATACGCCGTCTAAACTGTAGAAGTGATTGGAAAGCGCAATTTTTTCTGCAAGTCCGCCCTCTGCTATAATTTGTTGTGCGTCTTTTTGACTGTAAGTTTGAGTGCGCGCTCCAAAATTAAAACCTGTATCAGATTGATAGGCGCTGGCACTTGCTGCCACCATTGAAGAGTTCGCAAGTTCAAACTGTTGTATATTTCTTTTTTCTTCCATTTCTCTCCTTTAGTCGTAAAATACCAACTGGCGCACTTCCTTTTTTTGAGTTTTTTTGTTAGTGCGGAAGTATTCGTCCTCGTGTTCCTTGATGCGCCATAGTCCATACATAAAAGCGGAATATTTGTCCTTCGGAAAACGTGCGTTGATACGTTCTAGTACAATCATGTCAGAACTTGTACCCTTTTTAAGACGTAAGTTTGCCATCTGTTGGAATAGGCGAGTTGTCATTTCATGGGGTAGTAGGCGTTCCACACGTTGTTCTAGTGTCATGCGCTGACCAGCTTTCGTGCTTAAAAGTGCCGATTTGGCTTCTTGTTCGCGTATTAGAAAACGCACAGCACCACTACTCATACGCGCGAAGCAATTGGCGTGCATTTGTGAGTTGGATTGTTGGTTGGCTTTGATACCATATAGAATTTTAGGTGCATCGTTAGGTTGAATTTCTAGGTAGTATTTGTCATTTATAAAACCTAGTGGTGGATATTCAGTACCGTCCTCGTCAATTTGTGTTTTGATGAGTTCATCGGCAAGACCCACACCTATACCATTAGTATCAACTACTACTTCCTTGGGGTCAAACGCGCGCACAATTTTTTTAAGGTCAAGTGCTTGAGCGTCGAATGTACGTCGTTGCGCAGTTGTACCAAGCGTGATAACATTCACGAGCGCGGAGTAGATACGACCGCTACGAATGTAGTTTTTAAAGACACAACATTCAGATTGGTCATGAACTCTACCTACGTCTACTGATAGTAAGTAAAAAATTCCATCGTTTCCTACATTTTTGCGCTTTCTTTCAGGATTTTTTAGTTTGCGGTAGCGTTGGCACTTGTCATAGTTGAACCATGAGTCTGCGTTACCACCAGACCATAGGGATAGGTATTCGCGCGCAAATGATTTTTCGCTGTAGGAAGGACTGAGTTTTAGTTTTTGGACATATGTGGCATCGAGTAGTCCGTGCATTACGGGGATACGATAGTCACAGCCAAATACAAAGGTGTCCTTGGGGTTGATGATGCTGTTTTCAGTGTCATCTATAAGGCGGTCATAGGCGAACGAGGTTTTAGTTCCTGCCGATGTACAGCAGATAACTTGTTGGTTAGGTTCTGATGGGTTTACTGTGTTGTCGGGTAAACGACGAGAAACGTTTAGTAGTGGCAGCACAACTTCGTTGATAAGGTTTTCGTCGTGGTCGCGCGTTTCGTCGATAAGACCACCATTTCTACGACCTCCACGAGTGGTTTCAAGAGCGCCGACCACATCGAACACACTACCATTACGGAACTTCAGTTGGCAATAGTCCTTACCGAAGTTGCCCGGTGTGTCGGACAGTTCGTAGCCTATAATTTCCCGCTTTAAAAGAGGATAATGGTCATAAATTTCAACAATTTTTTCTCGTGCAATTTGTGCACCTTGGTTTTTCTTTGGTGCGCAGATGAACACTTTTCTACGTGGAATGAATACGCATTGTAAGAAAAGTGCAAGTATGGTTAAGAAACTCTTGGAAAAGGCACGGCACGCTACGATATAAACGGCTTTATACCTCATCATAGCGCGCAAGCATATACGTTGGTAGAAGAATAAATGAAAGCCAGACCCATCTTTAACTATTTGGTCAAGGAATAAGTCAGGATAGGCAGTACACCATTCTACCCACGCGCGCATTGAGTTTTCGTTGCGCACTAACCACTCTTCGTTTACAACTACACCTTTTTCGATAGGTACACCTTCGCGCTTTTTGAGTTTAGCAACTGCTTTAGTGAATAAATTGTCTTTCATTTAGCTTTCATCACCATCCTCATCTGCGCGGAAGTCCTCTTCAATTTCCATTTCAAAACCTTCGTTATCGTAGTCATCTAGCTCGCGCGCACTTGGATTTGGTATGTCGAAGTTAGACTCCATGTTGTTGATGTTTTGTAGGGACTCGATACGTTTTGTAATTTCTTCAGAGATACCAGACTCGTTTACGTATAGACGCTGTGTCCAATTTTGTACGTTTTTAATTGTTTCGTCTACAACGTCTTTGGTAACATCGTTGTAGTATGAGTTTTTAAAACCGCGTTTTTCAAGCCATAAGCAAAGTTCACCAATAGAGTCGAAATCTGATGCGTTTTTAGCGTTTTTGGAGTTGAACTCGGCAGCTTTTACTAACTTGTCATAAGATGCTAGTAACTTATCAAATTCTTTGCCCTCTTGTATACGCATATCAATTTCATAAGAAATCTTACAAATTTTTAGTGCTTGGTCACCATTAAGCGCGGAACCAATGTTTTGGGTTTGGACGATGCCTTCGTATAAGGTTTCGAGATATGATAGGGCTTCAACGTCGTAGTGTCCACCCCATTTCTCGCGCAATTCATGTAAGCGCTCTTCCTTTAGAGCAGGAACAGCAACACGCAATTGATTTTGCGCGGCGAGGTCTTTGTATTCTGCTTGTGTTGTCGCCCAATCGACGTTTGCATATTCTTTTTGTTGGTAAAGCGCATTGTAAACCATGAAAGTATTAATGCCGTTAGTTTGCTTTAGTTTCTCATAGCGTTCAGGCTCGAATGGAATATCCATAAATTGACAAAATTTGTCGAAGGCGTTCCACTCGTTTTCTTGAGCGCGCAGCCAACTTCGTGTGCAATCGTTGCATATGCAACTGTAGCCGTTTGCAATAAATGGGTTGCGAGTTGGTAAAAACTCTGATTTTGGTTTAGTAAGTCCGCATCGTGTACATGTTTTAGTGCCGATAGGTGTTGAAGTGTTAGGTATCACTACTCATCACTTCCTTTTACGACTGCGCGCACGAGTATCAGTATGTCTTTTTGCAAGTGTTTTGGTGCTTTTTCAAACTTGTCAAAAATATCCTTTAAAATGGCTTCAAATGGGCGCACTTCTTGATTTTCAACTAATTTCACGTTCAAAATGCGCGCAATTCCAAAAAATTCTTCTTCTTTTAACTTAGGCAAACTCAAAATAAACTCTTTTTGGCGTTTTTCGTTGCCCTTTTTATTCCATATTTTCATTAGTAATCTACCTCTTTTTCTTGTCACATTGTTTACAGCTACCCACAAAGCCGTCTTTGGACTTGCCTAAACGTCTAAAGTGGTTACTATCTAAATGTAAAAGTTTACCACACTTGCTACAACGTTTCCATTCATCTGGTTGGTCGAGCGCGAGTGCGAGTTCGTAGTGGGCTTCTACAGCTTGGGCTAGAAGTTTAGGTATGCGTTTTTTATAAATAGTAGAAATGTAGTTAACTGAAAAGGTTTTTAGGTTGCGTCGGCGCAATTCATTGTTAATGTCCTCGTTTCTCCAGTTCTCACTCTTCATTTCTACAATAAGTCTATATTCTGCTTGCATGAGCGCGCGGTCGAAATAGTATTGAATAGTGTTCCATAGTGCAGGTGCTTCACTTTCAATGTCGTGGCGCTCTTCAGCTTCTAGTTTGGCATTGTAAATTGTGTTGTAGTATGGTAAAAGTTGTAGCCATGAATTGGGGTCGCGCAAATCGAAAGTGACTGCGCGCTCATGTATTTGGCATGATTTTTTGACTTCGCGCTGTTGTAAGCAATCACTATTATGACTTGTTTTTTCGACTGCGCGCTGTTGTAAGCCAACTTCATTTTGGCATGAATGTTCTTCAATTTTGTTTTGCTTTGTGTCTTGCCTACTTGAGCGCGCGGTCGCATTACTTCCAATCTTGACTGCGCGCTCATCGGTTTTACTTGAATTTTCTTGTCCAATTGTGTCTTGCTTACTTGTTTGCTCACAAGTGCGCGCGGTCGCATGACTTAAATTTTCGACTGCGCGCTCATGTAAGCCAGCTTGTAAGCCATCTTCAACTTGTGTTTGCGTTGTCGTATGCTTACACGAGCGCGCCAGCAACCTTTTTAGCGCTTGCGCCAATTTTCTTCTTGTTTCCTCGTTGGTCGGTGGCGTCGGTTCTTCTGCCCACAAAAATTTCCCAAGCGTCGTTGTCGGCTCTACCCACATCCCAAGTGGCTCAATTTCCAATGGCGCCAACTCCATTTTCCCCAATGGCTGCTTCGCATTGCGTAGTTGCGGCTTATACGAGTCCCTCAACTCATATTGCTCCGTCCTCAAATCCACCAGGTCGTGGCGCGCCCTTTGAAGTTCCTTCGGACTCAATTTCGCTGCCTTTGCGCGCAGCGCAAAAAGGCACGACGGCTCAATCCGATTCACAAGTTCTTCCCTTGGCTCTTTCCCCATAGCGAAGCTTATAAGTACATCAAGCCTATCTATCTCCTCAAAAAGGGCTTTGAAATGGGGTGCAAGGGGCGAAGCCAATGCCTCTGCCCTACTAAATTTTTGCTTTCTTACTAGCGTTGGCGGAATTTCGCCTACTGTGTGAAAATTGGGTGGTGTGCCTTCTTGTTCCATAATCGCTTCCATGGAATCGGGTTGGGACGCACTCCACTTTGAGGAAAGTTCAAAGTCTTCGTTTTTGGATATACATACTCCGTTGTCGTCGCGACTCCAAAGTAGGTAGTCCGCAATGTGTTTACAATTTTTGGCGGTTAGGTTGGAGTGCGCATAGCGGTTGGCGACTTCTAGGCGGTCGGAAAGAGATGACTTGGAAAAGTCAAGTTGTATTTTCACAGTGTGTTCCTTTCTATGTAAATTTCGTCAATTTAATTATAACACGAAATGGGAGAGTTTGCAAATTTCGGCAAAGCCGATTTATATCATGGAGAAAAAAGAAAAACCAAAATGAAAATTTATATCATGGAGATATTTTTCCAGCCAATCCCATCTCAGCCTTCACATATTCTTCACATAATTCACAACATACCCCCACATACCACCGCGCTATTGTGTTATAATTTGACTATCAAAAGAAAGGGCGCAGAAATATGAACACGTATATTTTACCGATTCCAAATATGAACGGTGCAGAGTGGCATAATAATGGGGGATGGTATGAAATCGCCTTAAAGAGGGCATTAGGTTATAAATGCGACAAAGTCGCACCACGTGGCATATATGACATTGAAGAACTTAAAGCCGAAATTAAAAGCGCAGACGCCACATTATACCACAAGACATTAGGCGCAGACCTTATCACATCAATAACAAAGTATTTTGATATGGTTGATATAGATACATGGTTCTATGTGGGCAAGTATAATAATGAATTGTATGTATTTGAAATGGACGCGCGCGAGTTCTGTGTGTTCTTGTATGAGTTCGCAAGGTATGACACAACGCGCGGAACTGTTAGACTTGCGACCCTGTCAAGGCGTATGAGGAAATGGGCAGAGCGTCCGCAATGCGCAAGCGATATAATTGTACTTGAATAAGTACAAAATAGGACTTGACAACACAATATATACATAGTAATATGTATATAACAAAGATACACAATATGAAAGAGGTAAAAAATTATGACAATTAACGAAATAATAACACTACATGACGCAGAATTATATATCGAATATAACCAACAGTCGAAAATTTATACACTCGGCGTATATGTAAAAGGTTTTCCATATGGTTTATTTTCCACAACTAATTTAAATTATTCACTTGATGAGAGCATAATAAAGTATATAATTGAGTGTATAGAGTATTTTAACAAGTGCCAAACGCCAACATATGACAGCGAAGGCGTAAGCATTAGCGAACTACAAGAAAAAATTAGTGACTGTTTATATTTTAAGCCTTGTCATAGTAAAAACACAAGTAATACAGTAGCAATAGATATATACTATTGTGACAGCAACAACAAAGAACATTACATTATGAGTATTCCGAGTTTTTCGTTTAGGTTATGTCAATTTGAAATCTATAACCTAGTCGCATTGATTGATTATATTGAACATGGCGACAATTAATTTAAAATATCTAGTGCGAAATTATCCGCAATATATAGGGTATGCAGACGAGAGAACCACACAAGGTTTTCAAGGGATACATATATATGTATTCGATAAAGTGCGCAAGGTTGCATTAGATACAAATGTTATTGTTGGGGGTATGCGTACGCCTTTAACAGAGGAACAGCGATATAAGTTAAATAAAACGTTAGAGAGGTTGAGATATGCAGAGAGTTAAAAATTGGCTATTAGTAGCCCTTGTAATTGGGAGTTATTGCCTTGTAAGTACACTTGAATATTACAGCTTTTAGATATGATGTATAGTATAAGATTAGACAATAACAATTATAATTATTGCTTAAATTTTGGCGACTTGCCACAAGTGGGCGAGTGGGCGAAGTATGGCGACGCACTATATAAAGTTGTAGATGTTGGAACATACAACAATAGAAATATACCGTTACCACTTGTGACAGTTGACCATAACGAACAAAAATTTTAGAATGAAAGGACAATATTATAATGATTTTATTTTTCGATATGGACGGAACAATAGCCGACCTTTACGGAGTTAATAATTGGCTTGAGTATCTTTTGAAGTCAGATGTTAAGCCGTACAAGTGCGCAAAGGGTTTGAACTTAAAGACTATTAGCCGTTACATGAATAAGGCAATTAGAAAAGGTTATGAAATCGGTATTATCACATGGCTTCCCAAAGGCGCGCACGCGGACTATTGCGAGGAAGTCGCGCGCACTAAAATTGAATGGGTGCGCAAGCATATAAAATCTGTTAATATTAAGGCAGAAAATTTCCATATATTGCGGTATGGCTCACCTAAAGAATTGAGGGCGCAGAGGGGTGATATTCTATTTGATGATGAGATTACAAACCGCGAAAATTGGGAGCGCGCTCATGGATTGGGTACGAGTTTTGAACCTAGCGAGATTGTAAGCGTTTTGAAGTCACTATGTGAAAGCGATACATAAAAATATACTTGCCTACACGAGCGCGCCAGTAAATAATTTTTATTGGTAAACCCGCGCTATAGTAAGCAAAACATAAATTTTACACAATTTAATAAAAATTTTTAATAAGGTATATCAAAATTTTTCAATTGACAAGGTAAGTTATATCGGTTGTAATGTAGATAAGTTAAAAGACAAGAGCGCACGAGCGCAAGAAAAGAGGTAAAACATGGCAATATACACAATACTAACACACAAAATCACAAACAACAACAGCGAAGACCCACGAGCGCAAGAAATAACCCGTGACAACGTGGCGCAGTTATGCGTAGAAGAGGGAAAAGATTTTGTATTAACATTGCTTGATTTTTTACTACTTGAAAGAGAAAAAATTGAGGATATAACATATGATATATATAATCATGGCTCAACACTAGCCGAAACAGTAAAAATTTACGGTGAAATGCAATACGAAGAAGGCTACAGCGAAGGCGAAAGCATGGGCGCACTTAGAGCATATGACGAGGGATACGCAGACGGACAAGCGGAAAGGGACTAAAACTAATGGCGCGCAAAAAATTATATCTAACAATTGACACAGAAACCGCCAACGGTTTAAATGACGCCCTTGTATATGATATTGGGTTTGCAGTCCACGACCGCAAAGGCAACATATATTGTAAGCGACATTATATCATAAGTGATTTTTTTAACAATACGGAACTAATGCATAGTGCCTATTATTCTTGGAAAATTCCGTTATATTTAGAAAAATTGCGCAAGGGCGAAGCACAATTAACAACCTTTATGAGGGCGCGCAAGATACTGCGCGAATGTATGCAATATTACGGTGTTAAAACCGTTATCGCGTACAATATGCGTTTTGACCTTAACGCGCTAAATACTACGTTACGTTATGTTACAAAGTCTAAATGTAGATACTTTTTCCCGCGCGGAACGCGTAAATGGTGTAGTTGGAATATGGCGAAGTCTACAATATGCAAAAGTAAACTATATAAAGATTGGGCGCGCGCTCATGGGTTAATAAGTGGAAATAATCAGCCGTCCACGAGCGCGGAGACGGTATATAAATATCTCAATTTTGACAGTATGGACTTTGAAGAAGAACATACAGGACTAGCCGACGTACTAATTGAGGTTGAAATATTTGCGCGGTGTATGGCGCGACACCAAAAAATGAAGCGCACATATTGGAACGAAAAAATACCGCTTGACCAATACGGATTTAAAATTTGGGTATGATTACACGAAGGCTCACACGTGCGCGCAGTCATAAATTTATATCATGACTGTAAAATGTGACTGCGCGCTCATGTAGTCAAACATAAATTTTTCACAACTTAATAAAAATTATTAATAGGTACTATAAAAATTTTTAGGTTGACAAAGTAAGTTATAGCAGTTATAATATAGACAAGCTAAAAGATACGAGCGCGACAGCACAGAAAAGAGGTAAAAATATATTGAAAATTTTTCAGATTATTCTGTTTATGGTGAACTGTTATATACTCTACTTATTAAAACACAACAGCAATTGAATTGTGTGCTGGAACGAATAGAAATGTTTGAAAAAGAATATTAAAAATTTTTCACTTTTCCACTTGACAATTCAAATAGTTCTATGCTATAATATAAATATAAAAAGAAAGGGGAAAAATTCCAATGATAAAAACGGACAAGCAAGCGGAAATTAGAAACAAAGCAATTGCCGAAATTTCCGCCATTTATCGGAATCGTGGCGACGACGTACAGCGTATTAAATCTAATGCGTTCGCAGTTCCGCAAATAACGGACGAGGGCGCGGAGTATTGGCTCGAAGTAACCGTTAAAATTCCGCGTGGTAGTCGTGACGGCATGGAGTATGACGGCTATGAGTTGGCGAGTGAGTACGAAACGCACCAAGCCGAAAAAAGCGGAAAAAAGGCAAAAAAAGTTTAAAATTTTCAAAAAATCTATTGACAAGTTATCACACCTAGTATATAATAAAGACACAAAATAAAACTAAAACTAATAAAAAAGAGAGGTAAAAAGTTATGACAAAGAGAGAATTTCTAGAAAAGGTTATCGCAGAGGTAGAAAATGCAGAACTAAAGGACTTTGCAAAAGGCGAAATTGCACGCCTTGATAAAGCCAACGAACAGCGCAAGGGCAAGCCATCGAAGGAACAGAAGGCAAACGCAGAATTTAGGGCGCACGCATGGGAGAAAATCGCAGACCTTGAAGGTACTTTCACCGCTGGCGCAATTGCGGAAAGGCTCGATATTAGCCGTCCAAAGGCAAGCGCAGTTCTTACCGCACTTGAAAAAGAGGGCAAACTAGTATCTGAACTTGTAAAGGATGGAAAGAATATTCATAAGGTTTATGTCGTTAAGGCGTAGAAAATCGGAAATTTAGGACTCGAAAGAGTCCTATTTTTATTTGCGCGAAAATCGAGCCGGCGACTTTGTCAATTAGTTGACAACTTAAAAATTTGGGCGAGTTTGTTAAATTTTTAACAAAGTAGGGACTATAATACTAGGAGTGTAAAAAAGCTACATATAAAGGAGCTGGGTAGGAGCTGCGACACGAGGACTCACACGAAAAATCCACGAGCGCGCGGTCGAATTGGAGAAGGCTTACAAGGACGCAGTCCTAGCGCCCAAAATTTGACAAGCAGTAATACACATTTTTAGGTAAATTTCAAATTTTGGGCGCGGAATAATTTTTCTTCGGTTGGGACAATAGGTTTTGCCAAAATTTTGCCAAAATCAAGCGGTTGACGAATTAAAAAGGAAAAGGAAAAGGTTGAAATTTGACATAAAGTGAAATTTGAGCATACACCTCTCTTAACTATTTTATCACAAACTTTATATTTTTGTCAAATTTTACGTCTATAAATTCAAAATTTTGGGTACACGAGCGCGAAGTTGACTGCCCACTGTCCATGGCGTTATAGTTTGTACGCAAGGGGTATTAATGAGCGGACTTTCGCGTTGGGGGGAGTGAGCGAAGCGAACGACCCCAAACCGCAAGGGAGCGAACACAACGCAAAACACAATTGGGACACGAATTGGAAACCCCAAAGCGCCAAACCCCATAGGGCAAGCCCACCCAAAGGGGAAGAAGGAGGAAGCAACCACAAAAGCGCCCGCCCCCAAAGGGAAGCGCGGAACCCCAAAAAACACGAAAAACCCACCACCAAAAGGGGCTTCGCCCCCTTTGGATTCCCCCACCAACGGGGCTTCGCCCCTTTGGATTCCCCGACGAGATAGGAGGTCGCTACGCGACACTCCTACTCTGCCCCCCCAACCGGAGAAACTGACCTGAGCTTCGCTACGCTCGCTCAGTCACTTTCGCCCATCCCCCCCTCGGGGGGGCGGGTTTGGGAATTTTGGAGAAAAAGGAATGGAAAAGGGGTGGCGCTCCTCACGCTGGGCTGCCGCCCATCCCTCGTCGCTAGGTTATTGGAAAAAGAAAAAAGGGGAAGAGAAATACACGAGCGCGAAGCCGCTTACAAGAAGGCTTACACGAACGGGTTGGAGCTCGCTACGCTCGCTCCAACCCTACCCCCCTTTAAGCGCCCACACATCGCTACGCGCTACGCGCTACGCTCGGTGGGCACGTTCCCCCCGAGGGGGGAAAGGGGTTTTTTGGCAAAAGAAAGAAAAATTACAAGCCCTATATATAATATATGATATAATCCATGTCTTTCTTACATTAGAAAGTAGAAAAAAGCCTAGCACCCTACAAAATTTCGGTGCCAAAAATTTAAGTTTTTCTACCCAAAATTTACTTCCTGCTTACATGAGCGCGCAGTCGAAAAATTATTCCATAACTACATGAGCGCGCAGTCGAAAATTTAAGTCATGAGGAAATTTACACAAAATTACATATTGGAAAATTTCTGTAAAATAATACTTCCCAAAAATTTCTGCAAAAAAATAAGCCTGAAAAAATTTCAGACCTATAAAATTTATGGAAAATCTTTGCGACCGCGCGCTCTTGAATTTTCTACAGTTTAAAAATAATTCCAAGGCTAGGGAACTCGACTTCTACTTCAGCTATTGTACCCACTTTTTCATCATCTTTAAATTCATCAAAAAACAACTCATCACCTAAAAAATCATATTCGCAATTATGAGTTGTGCCGTTTACTTTGTCGCGATGTTTTAGCCATGCTACTATAAAGTCAGCCATGTCATCTTCAAAGTTTTCTTTAGAAATAGAGCCTAGATAGTTGAACTCGTCGTAGCCATTAAACTCGCCCTCTGAAGTTATATAGTCATATGTAATTTGTGCTTTCATTTTAGTTTCTACCTTTTCTTAATTATATTTGCTTACATGAGCGCGCAGTCATAATTTTATTCCATGAGTTGTGCGTTCACTAGGCAAGTTACCATTTCAGAACCGTTTACAATATTGAGTATTTCTACTACCTTAAAAACTTCGCAATTTATAGTTACAATTTTCTCTCCCTCAAGAGGGACTCTGCCACTGACTGATACCTTTTCTATTAAACTACCGTCTGTGTCATAAAAGTTGATAGCGTAATTCATTTTTTTATCTATTCTCCTTTGATGTTCTGCTTACAACAGCGCGCAGTCATAAATTTATTTAATCCTGCTACACACTAGTTTTAGAATATAACAAACGTGCAATTACATAAGGGGTCAACACTTTTTCACCGGCTGGTATAAAGTGACCCACAAAAGTTGGAATATCCTTTTCTTTCACTATATTAATTACATCGTCTATAGTTTTGATAATCTCTGAAGGGTAGGCATTAACATCAATGTATCTCCATTTTGACGCCCATGGGTCTTCTTCATTAAACTCTACATAGCGATTACTTTGTACTAGGTATGAATTACCAAACCTATGGTAAAACTCGCGCACAGCAGGAATATATAGTTCTTCGTCTCGCACATATATTGTATCCTCAAAAAGAAAACGATGATTGACTACATAGTGGTAGCTTTGTGCCAAAAACAGTAGCCTGTCTAATTCGTGCACATCTGTGTAGACTTTTTGTGGTCGAGCCATATAGACCATTAGTCTAGCTATTTCTACAGCGGCATATGGTTTTGAGACCTTCTTTTTAAAGTGATTTGAAATTCTTTTCATCTATCCACCTATATCTAATTGCGATTAGCGTTGAGTGTACTTCGCAAGTTTCTGCGTTTTCGTAGGTTACATATAACTTATTGTCAATGGTTGAGTGGCGTACAACATAGCGATAGCGCCTATCAACTGGAAGTAGCGCAAGATAGTCTTTCCAACATTGGAGTGGACTTTTGGCATTGTCTACTTTTAAAGTAACTTCACTTGAATAGCATTGTAAGGTAGATAGAGTGTCAAATCTGAATACAATAATTTTTCTATCCATTTTATCCCCTTATGGTAGCTTTCTAAAAGCTACACTTTCATTGGTATCAAACTTATATTGAATGTTGCAAATTAGTCCAACTTTGCGGTGCGCGCAGTCGATAATTTCGATGTAAGGGCTTTCGTTTTTCTTGGAAATGTATACGTGGTGACAACCTTGCTCACTTGAGCGCGCGTCCAAAAATTCGAGCAAGCGAACTATAAGGTCATCTGTATTTTCAATTTCCCTATCCCATTCTAGTTCCAGTAATTCGGTGTGAACCGACTGCGCGCTCATGTAATCAAACTTAATTGATGCTTGTGTCATAAATGCCTTTTTCCTTTCGTAGTTCGTCAGTAAAAACGGTTACGGTTTCACGATATTCTGCACTAAGGCGTTTGAAGGTGTTGGCTAGTAGTTCAAAGGCTTCGTCAGTTGTGTCACCTTTCCATCCTACAGATTCCATTTCGTCTACCATTGTATCCATTAGGGCAAACACACCCTGCGCCAGCAAAGAATCGGATAGTTTGTCGCTTGCGCGCTCGATAATGTTTCTTAGTTCATTTGTAGTTAGTATCATTTTATTAGTCCTCTTCACTTGTAATGCAATAGATTATTACTAATGCTAGGGATATTTGATTAGTACCATTTTGACCTCGCATCGCTTTGTCCATCTACGAAGCCACAGTCATAGATATGTTGGAGTTTTGGGTTGATGGTATCACGAGCATTAAGTCCATTTACTCCATCTCTGTAACCCAGTTCGTATATATCACCATACTTATCTTCGTCTGCTTCGTCGAGCGCGCAGTCATGTTTTTCTTCCATCGTGAAAAGTTGGCTTTTGAGATTATTTATTTCCTGTATTAGCGCACTTCCTATTTCTAGTATTTCTGACTGCGCGCTATTATCGTTTTCACTATCATTAAGTACCACACTTACAAGCCTAAGTCGTAGCGTTTTGATGTCAATTTCTTCACAAGAAAATGACTCTAGTTCTCTATCTTCAAAGTGCGCAAGTCCTTGTCGCATAGCAACTGCAAAATCTAGCGCGCTTATGTACTCGGTGATTACTTCACTTGGCGTCACATCATTGCAACAAACTCTAATTGAATATATAGCCATTTTATTTCCCCTTTTCTTATTTTAATACAAGTCGTTCAATAGCTTCGCTTGCCACAATATCAACGAAATATTGAGGTAGTAGTGCAAAAATGTCTTTTAGTTGATATGGTAAAATTGGATTGATTTGTGTCATTGCAGGTTCATAAGGACACATAGAAAAATCGTATTCTTCTCTGATTTCTGCTTCACATGAAGCAACCACTAAATCTGCGTAGTCTACGTAGCCACTATTCCATTGAGTTAATAGATAAACTGTACAATTATCTTCTTGCTCATTTACATCCCATTTACAATACGCACTAATATCAACTATACATTTTATAATATCATCACAGCTTGTTAGAGTATATAGTGTAGCTGCTAAGTTCTTATTTTTAAGGTTGATAATTAGGAAGGAGTCATCGAGTTTAAAATCATCACTGCACAAAACTTCATTTAAAGCATCTACAGGAGAATCAGCTGTGCTAATCATACCATGAGGTACTACTATATCATTATATCTATCATAGTTCATTCCGTCTACTCTCACCTGTTTGCCTATAAAAAACATTTTGTATTCTCCTTTCTTTCTATATATATTATAACAAAAAAATTAGTTTTATTCAACTTAGTAGAAGAAAAAACTAATTTTAAACTTTATTTTTTAGTTTTACCATTGTAGGAAATGCTGGATTGTTATTCCCAGTAAAGGACAAACAATTCCAAAAAGAATTAGGTTTTGAATAAAAATTTGAGAGGGTGTGCGCTTTGAATTGGGATTGTCTAATTCTGCGTCCATTTCGATTAGGGTTGCGAGTGCAATTCCAACAACTACAAATACAAATACAACTACATAGTATGTCATAAAAATTACTCCTTTCTTACACGAGCGCGCAGTCATAAATGACTTCAATCCGACTGCGCGCTCGACGATTTTTCTTGTCTTTTTCTATAGATATATTATAACAAAAAAATTAGTTTTCTTCAATTAAAAAGAAAACTAAAATTTCATTTACCTTATTTATTCATAGTCACAAGTAATGTAATTCCCATTTCGCCGCAGTATTCTTCGACTGTGTCCATTGTTAAATCCCAATTAATTTCGTTGGGGCTGTAACTTTCGCCGAATATGAAGGTGGCACTTAGGTAGTTGCCCTCTGTTTGTTTTTCGTCAATCTCAAAATCTAAATCCCATACATCTGCGCCCACAATGTCCTCGTTGGCATCGTGCATTGCTGTTTGGATAGTGAAGAGTGCTGCGGTACGATAGTATGACTCAGGCATTTCGCATAGTACATATAGTTTATTCATATCCATTTCTCCCATTTATAGTTCACTAATTTCAATAATTTCATTATCGCCAGATGAAACTAAAGCTAGTTCGAGTTTGCGTTTGTAATACTTAACAACATCATAATCTGCAGAAAATAAACAAATTGGCTGATTATCTCCAATTAGTTCACAAGATAAAATATATATTGGACGCTGTTGCGGGTCATATTGCGCGAACACACTTTCAGCTTTAATGTAAATTGTAGAAATGGCATCTACATTAATTATCGTTTCTTCTGTGTAGTCTTTTAATAGTCTCATAGTTACTCCTTGTGTTGTGTTTTGCTTACAAGAGCGCGCAGACGTAATTTTCTACCATACTGCGTTCGCTGCTATAATGTCACCGAATTGATTTACTTCCGTTGCACGCTTACCACCAAGAATAATGAAGTCGTCAGGTGCAATTGCATCTATTGCATAGTTCATTAGAGCGTCCTCACCGAAGCAATTGATTAACTGCGCTGATGCCTGCGCAAAAGAAGGAGAGGTAATAAAACCTACTTGCTGTTCGTCCTGTCCTTCGTACTGTACCACTGCCTTATACTGAAAAATCATTTTTAATTCTCCTTTTATATAGTGTTCTACTTACAAGAGCGCGCAGTCAACTTCGGATTGAATAAATTTATGACTGCGCGCTCATGAATTGTTCTAGTGAGCCTTAAAGTTATAAATTGGCTTTAGAACATCAATTATATCAACTGTATCGCCAATTTTGTCTAAAATTTCATCTATTGGCTTGTATGCCATAGCACTTTCATCTAGCGTGCCTTCAGTTACACTTGTGGTATAAATACCTTCCATACTTGCTTCAAACTCTTCCATAGTCAGAATCTGCTTTGCGGTACCTCTGCTATACAATCTACCTGCGCCATGTGGTGCAGAACAATTCCAATCTTCGTTACCTTTGCCTACTCCTAGTATGCAACCATCACGCATGTTGAGTGGGATAAGTACCTTTTCTCCCTTTTGCGCGCTAATTGCGCCCTTGCGAGTGATGTTGTCGTTGAAATTGATGTAGTTGTGGATAGTTTCAAAGTGAGGTAGCGTGTAATACACGAAACCCAAGTGCGCGCAGATATCCCTTGCAATAAGGTGTCTGTTAATGCTTGCCCATGCTTGGCAGATTTCCATGTCATGGAGATAGTCATCTCTGTCCGCGCCCTCTAGGTAGCACAATTCCTTTGGTATTTTTGGAGTTGGTAGTTGTGCAAGCGCATCTACAATTTCATTTTCTCTGCCCTCTGCTTTGTACTGCTGCGCGAGTTCCTTCTTGCGCTGAGGTAGAAGTTGCTTGATGTTGTGGACTGCTTTGTTTTGGTATAGCCGTGCCACTTGCTTGCCAAGGTTACGGCTACCTGTGTGGATTATGAGGTACTTGTTGCCGTCGGAGTCGATGTCTACTTCGATGAAGTGGTTACCGCCACCTAGTGTTCCAAGTGACTGGTTTAGGCGCGGAACATTGGCTAGTTCATCATAGCATCTAAGTTCAGTTAAGTCGAACTCATATGCTACCTTTTGGCGCACATTGAACCCACTTGCGATATTGGTATTGATAAAGTTATCAAGTGCTTCTAGGTCAAGGTCGATATTGCCAAGCTCTACTGTCAGCATACCACAACCTATATCTACTCCCACAATGTTAGGAATAACTTTGTCACCCAAGTTAGCAGTAAAGCCTATTACACACCCTGCGCCCGCATGGACATCAGGCATAATGCGTACCTTGCAGTTAGAAAAGGCATCTTGTTGTGTGAGCGTGTACACTTGTTCTAGTGCTTTTGGCTCTATATTGTTTGTGAAAATTTTATGTTGCTCATTTTATATCCCCCTTTCATACAAGCACAACTCATGAGCGCGAAGTCAAGATTTTATTTCATACTGTCATTCAGCGCCCAAGAAATATAGTCGGCATCTCTAATTACGTAATTGTCGCTTTCAAAGGACGCATCACGGCATAGATAAAAGTATTCATTGTATATGCTTGTAACAATAGTATCTACTGCCACTAACTGTTTATCTTCCTCTTTGTCATAAAATCTCTCGTCTATAAAACTTGTTTCACTCATTATTATTACCTCTCTTTTATCTATATCTATTATATCAAAAATTTTATTTTATTGCAATAAAAAAGAATAGGTAAAATTTACCTACTCTTAAACTTCTAAAATTCTTTCATACATTGCATGAAACTCATGAGCGCGCAGTTGA